>Ga0193717_1000203_pt1 | contig 47633 bp, 38 predicted proteins | sample U2c2metaG_FD_145900 | JGI IMG/M metagenome (GOLD analysis project Ga0193717, IMG submission 145900) | Soil microbial communities from a riparian zone of the East river system, Colorado, United States - U2c2 | ecosystem: Environmental > Terrestrial > Soil > Riparian zone | place: USA: East River... | reverse complement strand
TCCACCGATGGTGGCCACTGCGGTCCAGGCGCGCTGCTGCTGCTCTTGGGGGGTGCCCGTCATGGCGGGGGCCAGGATCGCGACGAGCTCGGTCATGCGGCGTTCGTAGGTCTCGCGGACGTGGGCGCCTGCTCGCGAAACGTCTGCGCTCAGTGAGGGCATCACACAGCCGTCGGCGACACCCTGGCAGTGGTCGTCGCTGAGGTAGATCGCGATCAGTTCCCGCAGACGCTGACCGCGCTCCGACGAGTCGGCGTCGGCGATGCCGGCGAACATCGCTCCCAGTTCCGCGCTGATCACTTCCTCCAGCAGCGCCTCCTTGGTGGCGAAGTTCGAGTAGAACCCGCCGGAGGTGACATTCGCCGACGCGGCAAGACCGTCGACGCCGATCCCGTTGAAGCCGTCCCGCTTCAGGACTCGTGAGGCGCTACGCAGGATCGCCTCCTTCGCCTTGACCTTGTGCTCCTTGGTGTACCGCATGTGTGACCTTCCTCGCTCGGCTTGGTGCCACGCCTCCAGCATAGGATAACGTTCGTTATATAGTGATCGTTATCCTATGCCGCTGGGCAAGACCGCCTGCGCGGCGTGAGTTCGGAGAGTGAAGAGAAATGGCAGTGAGCTACAAGGACGTACCGACCACGACGGTAGATGTCGGTGGAATCCCGTTCACGTACCGGCAGGTGGGCGCAGAAGGCGGTGTCCCGCTCGTACTCCTGCACCACCTGACGGCGGTGCTGGACGACTGGGACCCGGCGGTGGTCGATGGCCTCGCCTCCGAGCGGCACGTCGTCGCCTTCGACAACCGCGGCGTCGGCGGATCCGGAGGCACGACCCCGGACAGCGTCGAGGCCATGGCCGATGACGCCGTGGCGTTCCTCGAGGCTCTCGGGCTGGGCACCGTCGACCTGCTGGGCTTCTCCCTGGGTGGCATGGTCGCCCAAGTGGTCGCGCAGCAGCGTCCCGACCTCGTCCGGCGCCTCATCCTGGCCGGCACTGGCCCCGCCGGCGGCAAGGGAGGGGCGAGCGGCGCAGAGGTGCTCCAGAGCGCCATTCAGCAGGCCTCGAACCAGGGGAGGCACCCCAAGCACATCCTGTTCTTCTCGCCGACGCCCACCAGCCAGGCGGCCGCCGACGCCTTTCTCGGCCGCCTCGACGGGCGCACTCAACAGGACCGGGATACGCCGGTGTCGAACGAGACGATCGGCGCCCAGCTCACCGCGCTCGCGAAATGGGAACAGGGCACGTCACCGGCCGGCCTGGCGACCATCGCCCAGCCCGTGCTGGTCGTCAACGGCGACGAGGACATCATGCTGCCGACGATCAACTCCTTTGAGCTGGCACAGCTACTTCCCAACGCCCAGCTGAGCATCTACCCCGATTCCGGACACGGCGGCATCTTCCAGTACCACACCCTTTTCGTCCAGCAGACATTGGGATTCCTGCGCGACTGAACACCCGAGCCGGGCCGGTCCACCCGGCTCGGCACCCCGCTGTCGTACGAATTAGTCAGCCCCGCGACACATCAACGTTTGATTGGCTTGAAATGACTGACAACGTGCCGGAGAGCAGCGTTGACCTGGAGTACGCGAAGAAGGGCGGACTGCACGTCCCGAACAATGGTCGTGGTCCACGGGTTACGGGCGCTAGAGAAAGGTTGGCCAATGGCCCTGCGTGAGGTCAATGGTGGCCCGGCGGGTGCGCGCAGGAGGAGTTCTGGAGGGCGGGTGCTCGTCGTGGGGGCCGGCCCGGTCGGGCTGGTCGCCGCGATCGAGCTGGCGCGCCGAGGTGTAGACGTCCGTCTTGTTGACAAATCTGGGGGCCCTTCCCCGGGCTCTCGGGGGAAGGGGCTGCAACCTCGCAGCATCGAGGTCTTCGACGACCTGGGAGTTGCTGGGCGCATTGTGGCTACGAGCCGTTCTCGGCTGGCCATCCGGAAGTACCGGGATCGGGCGGTCCTGGGAACGAGTGACGTGGTCCCCGACGCGCCGGAACCCACAGCGTCTACCCCGTACCCGCGCACCGTACCGATTCCCCAGTGGCGCGTGGAGGAGATTCTCCGCGAGAGGCTGGGCGAACTGGGTGGGACGGTCGAGTACGGGACGGAACTGGCCGGCCTGAAGCAGGACAGCGACGGCGTGCACGCCTCCCTGCAAACCGCGAGCGGGTCCGAGAGCGACTCGTTCTCTTATGCCATTGGTTGCGACGGGGCGTCCAGCACCGTACGCAAGCTGCTGGAGATCGGGTTTCTGGGGCAGACCGACGAGACGGTCCGGATGCTGACCGCCGATGTCGAGGTGAGCGGCCTCGACCGTGACTTCTGGCACTGGTGGCCCAGCGCCGACGGAAAACTGCTGGCACTGTGCCCGCTGGCGGCTACCGACACCTTCCAGCTCCAGGTCGGCGTGGCACCTGACACTGCGGGAGAGCTGCCGCTCGCACAGATCCAGGCCCTGGTCCAGGAACGCAGCGGGCGCACCGACATCCGCGTACGCCGCGTCGAATGGCAGTCCATCTGGCGCTTCAACGTGCGGATGGTGGACCGATACCGCACAGGACGGGTGTTTCTGGCCGGCGATTCCGCCCACGTCCACTCGCCGGCAGGTGGGCTCGGAATGAATACCGGAATCCAGGATGCCTACAACCTCGGCTGGAAAATCGCGCACGTCCTTCGCGGCGCACCCGCCGGATTGCTCGACACCTACGAGCAGGAGCGACTCCCGATCGCCGCCGACGTCCTGAACCTCTCCTCCAAGCTCATCGCCGGACGCATCAAGGGAGTCGCACCAGGTGACCGACAGGGCTCCGACACCCTGCAGCTCAACGTGCACTACCCCGTCAGTGAGCTCAACGGCTCCCGCCGAGGCGAGCAGACGATGGTTCAGGCAGGCGACCGCGCGCCCGACTCACTGCTGCAAGGGCCGGACGGGAGTGCGGTTCGACTCTTCGACCTGCTCCGCGGACCCCACACGAGTGCACTCGCCTTCGGGCCACGCAGCTTCAAGGTCGCGGATGCTCTCGCCGAACACTTCCGCGACCACCTGAAGTCGTTCCCGCTCCTCCCGGCCGCAGTACCCACTACCGGACCTAACAGGACCCAATTCACCGACAACGAGGGCCACACCCACCAGAACTACAGCATCAACGGCGACACCCTGCTCATCATCCGACCGGACGGATACGTAGGCCTGCGTGCCGCCGACCCGGACGAAGCCGAGATCTTCCAGTACCTCAGCCAATTCCTCCCCACGCACCAGGCCAACTGAATCGCCCCGGGTCACAAAGCCAGCCATCGTCCGGCTGGGCCAGTGCGACAAACATGTCTCGGTTGGCTATGTCGTACGGGTCAGGGCCAGAACCCTTGACCGGACATCCGCGGGAACCTGCTCACGAGGCCCGCCGGGCTGCTGAGCAGCCTTGCCCGGTTACGCCGGGCGTCGGCTCGTGGCGGCGTCGCTCCACCACCCCGGACAAGCGAACCCCATTCGCGACCAAGCGATAGACGACCGCGCCAGCCCCGTTGTCAGGCCTTGACGCTCCCGTGGGCTTCAGGCGTGGGGGTCTGGTCCTTCGATGGCGAGTAGCAGTTCACGCAGGTCGCCGGACAGCCGCCGTTGTAGTGCGGGGTCGATGGCGGCGAAGACTTCCTGTTCTGCGACGTCGTTGGCCTCGACCGCTTGGTGCTGGCGTTCGAGGCCACTGGGGGTGAGCGTCACGAGAACCTGACGGCGGTCAGCGGGGTCGACGTCGCGTCGTACGTAGCCGTTGCGCTCGAGGCGTCCGACGCGGTTGGTGATCGCGCCGGAGGTGAGCTGGGCCACGTCCAGCAGTTCGCCGACGGTCAGCGTGCCGCCCGCGCGGCGCAGTCCACTGAGGATCTCCAGCTCCCAGAGCTCCATGCCCAGCGGGGCTAGCCGCCGGCGTACCTCGGTGTCCAACTTGCGGGCGGCCCGCCGCAGCCGCCAGGCGATCGCCTTCGCGGAGGCATCACGCTCGGGCTCAAGCGTGGCGAGGAACGCCAGCATCGAGTCGACCCGGTCGCGTCGAGCGCTTGCTGTGGCCATGCCCGCAAATATACCAGCTTGAAGAATCTCAACGTCGTGATAAATTTATCTTCACGTTCAGATAATGAAGGCGAAGGGATCTAACTGTGGCGACGAACGCACGTCGAGCGGGACGAATCACCCCCGCGCACTCGCAGCGGCAAGGCGGAGAGGCTGGCGCTCCCAGCACGCGGACCGTTGCGTTGACCATCACGCTGGCCGTTCTGGGGGTGTTCGTGACGTATGTGCCGATCACGGCGGTCAGCGATTCGCTGACCACGATCGGCGCCTCGACCGGCGCATCGACGGCTGACCTCCAGTGGATCAGTGACAGCTACATCCTTCCGATGGCGGCGATGATTCTTTCGGCTGGTGTCTTCGGGGATCTTCATGGCCGCCGCCGCGTCTATCTCATCGGCATGGCACTGACCGTGCTCGGCACGGTGATCGCCGCGGTCGCCGGCACGCTGAGCGGCATGTCCGCACTTCATCTGCTGTGGACCGGTCAGGCCGTCACTGGCGCCGGCGCCGGTCTGCTGCTGCCGACCACGCTCGCGCTGATCGCCCACGCGGTACCCGATCTGCGGGCCCGTGCGCGCTACGTCGCGCTGTGGGCGACCGGACTCGTGCTCGGCATCGCCGTCGGACCGCTGATCTCGGGGACCATCCTCCGGTACGCCGGATGGGGCTGGGTCTTCGTACCCAACGCGGGGCTCGCCCTCGTCGCCGGTGTCCTCGCCGCATTGCGCCTAGCGGAATCAAAGGCGCCGGACGGCCGCCACCTGGACTGGCCCGGCCAGATCACCGCGACGATCGCGATCGCCGCCAGCATCTTCGGTGTGATCGAGGGCGGCCAGTCCGGTTGGAGCTCGGCTCAGGCCGTTATCGGGTTGGCCGTGGGCGCTGTCGCGCTCGCCGCGTTCCTGCGTGTCGAGGCACGCTCGAGCTCACCGCTGTTGAACCTGTCCCTGTTCCGGTCGCCCGCCTTCAGCGCCGCCGGCTTCTCCGCACTGATCGCTCTCTTCGCGCTCGTCGGAACAATCTTCCTGCTCAGCCTCTATTTCGGTGCCGGGCAGCACCTATCACCACTTGCCATCGGTGTGCGACTGCTGTTCATCAACGGCGTCACCGCCGTGGCGAACCCGCTGGTCGGACGGCTGCTGACCCGCTGGCCACCGGTCGCGCTCCTGGCCGTCGGGCTCGGGCTGGGCGCGGTGGCGATGTTCCTGCTGACCGGGATTCAAGCCGACACCTCGATCGGCGCCGCCGCGTGGCGGCTCGCCATCCTCGGCGTCGCCGACGCATTCATGCTCAGCGCCGTCGCGGTCGCCGCGATCAACGCCGTCCCGCATCGCCTCGCCGGCATGGCGGCAGCCGTCAACACCGCCCTGCGCCAGTACGGCGCCGTCCTCGGTCCCGCCGTCCTCGGCGTGATCCTCACCAGCCGGATCGCGGGCGGCGCCAGCATGTCCTCCGCACTGCACACCGCGCTCATCGTCAACGGCGTACTCCTGGTCATCGCCGCCATCGTCTGCGCAACAACGGTGCGCCTGGGACGCAACACCACAAGCTGAGCACCGAATCATTCACGGCACTGCTCGCAGTCCTGCCTTTTGACGCCAATTGCCCAGGAGAAGCCACAGAGAAGCGTTCCTGCGCCGACCTCACGAAACGGCAGCCGCGAGTGGCACGGAAATGTCCAGCACGGTGCCGGAACCGTCACCGTGACGAACACAGTCAGGACAGGAGATCCCCCAGTGCATACCACCCGACGGATGGCGCCGCGCCAGTCATCTGCCCCAAGCGAGGGGAAGCCCCCGCATTCGCAACGTCGCAACCGTCCCTAGCCAGCAATGCAGTCGTCACCTGGCACCAACACGGAAAGGCAGATCAATGAAACTCGCCCGCGCCGCGCACCTGATAAGCGTGCGTGCATTCGTCATCGTCATCGCGGCGGCCGCCGGTATCGCCGGGCTGCTCATCACGGCCGGACCGGGGGCGTCCGCCCACACCGGATCCGCTCACGCCCGATCCGCCCCGGGCGACGCTGCCGTTGCGGCCCAGCGCGCCTGCGCACTCAACCCGGCACCCCCGTCCGGATTCGTCGAGCGCAAAGTCAACGTCAACGGCATCGGCATCAACTACGTGCGCGGCGGCCACGGGCCTACCCTGCTCCTGCTGCACGGCTACCCGCAGACCTGGTACACGTGGGACCACATCCTGCCCGCGCTCGCCCGGCACTACACGGTCGTCGCGCCCGACCTGCCCGGTGCCGGGCTGAGCGATGCTCCCGCCTCCGCCGCCGCCTATACGAAGAAGGCCATGGCCGCCGACATCTACGCGCTCATGGTCAAGCTCGGCCTCAGCCACGACATCAGGATCGTCGGCCACGACATCGGCACGACGGTCGCCTATCCCTACGCCGCCGCCCATCGCGATGACGTCGTGAAACTCGTGCTCAGCGAGGCCCCGATCCCGGACCCGACCATCTACACCTTTCCCTCGCTGACTCCGAACGGCCCCGGCCTGTGGTGGTTCGGCCTGTTCGCCGAGAAGGACGGCCTGGCCGAGGCGTTGATGGCCGGCCGGGAGCAGCAGTGGGTGACCGGCTTCATGCCGACGAGCGAGGTGGTCAAGGGCGCCGTCACAGCATGCGACATGAAAATCTACGCCCACTTCCTCGCGCAACCCGGACACTTGCGGGCAAGCATCGCGTGGTTCGCCACCCTGCCGCAGGACGTCAAGAACGACGCCATCTACCAGAAGACCAAGCTCAGGATGCCGGTCCTTGCCATCGGCGCCTCGGCCAACCTGGGCAGCCGTGAGGCCACCTGGGTCCGCGGGTACGCCACCAACGTGACGGGGGTGGTCATCCCGGACTCCGGGCACTGGCTCTACCAAGAACACCCCGCCGAGCTCACCAGGATCCTCCTGCAGTTCCTCGGATAACCGGCGCTCGGGCGGCTGCCGCTGCGACCAACGGCAGCCGCCCGTCGAGAACCACGGCTGAAATGCACGCCCTATTAGAGGAACGACATGGACTTCCGGACTGGCCGGGCCGCGGCTGGATCGCGACACGCTCGGCGCCAGTCCGCCGGTCGGAGTGGCATGCCCTCGGTTGTGTCGCAGCTGTTGAGTCGCGTCATCAGGCCCGCAAGTGGTCGCGGCTGGCGTGCACGACATGTAGTTGCGGGTGTTCTTGGGAAACCTTCCTTCCGTACGCCCTCGCCATGTCGGCCATGCGGCCCGATCGGGTGACCACACTCTGCCGGGGCCAGGGCTCGGACGGCAGGTCAGCCTCAGCGGCCGTGACAGCCGATTCGAAATGGTCGAGATGGATGTGCATCGAAGCCATCAGCGGCACGATTCCATGCTCGACGGAGAAGGGTCCGGAACGCACCTGGAGAATCTGGTCGTCGCCGAGCTCGAACCGCAACCCGAACTCCGGCGGCAAGATCGGATTGTTCGTCGTCCACCGGAAGCCGAAAGTGCGCAACGGTTCGAGTTCGGTGACCTTGCCCAGCGCAACTGCGTTCACCTCGAAGTTGAGGTTGGCAGAGATCGTTGCGCCCAGCTTCAGCGCAGGCAGGTAGGTGACCGCATGTTCCCACATCACCAGCCGACGTGGCTCAGTCAGCGCGGCCCACACCCGCTCAGGCGCGTGGTCGACCTTCCGGCTGAACTCGATCCAGTAATCTTCGCCATCCTTGACCACAGTCCCGTCAAGGACGACATCGGGCCGTTCGCCGTTGCCGTCGGCATCAGGGCGCGCGTTGCCCAGTTGACCTGTCTGGGGCCCCATCCGCCCAGGCGTGAACACCTTGTAGTTCACCTTGATCGGCTTGATGCGGACCTGGATCACGGTGACCCCCGGCGGGACCTTACCCACTCCTCCCGGCAAGCCGTACTTCTCCGCCTGCTTCCTGAAGATGTCACCGATGTCCTCACCGGAACACTCGCGCAGCGAAGCGATACCCCGAACCTCGACGTAGCGCTTCGAATCGTCCGGGTCGACGACGAGCACGGTGATGCGCGGGTCGGCCCGTAAGTTCTTCACCCGCTGCATTCGCGGCGCGGTGTGCGCGACCAGTTCGTCACCGTCGACCATCACGCCGGCCACGGTTGCCTGCGGACTACCGTCCGGCATCAGCGTGGTGAAGATCGCGTTCCCTGGCTTGCCGAGCAGTTCGATGACCTCGGGTGTCAGCTGCCGGGGGCGGCGAGGGTCAGGTGGATGGAGGAGCCGGTGGGGAGGTTCGGGTGGATGGTGAGGCGGCCGCCGGCGGCCTCGGCGCAGCGGCGGGCGATGTCCAGGCCGAGGCCGGTCGAACCGCGATCGCTGCGGCCGCGTTCACCGGCCCCCAGCGGGATCCCTGGCCCCTCGTCGGCGACCACGATCCGTACTCCGGTCCCGGCGCCGACCTGTTCCCTGGTGAGGATGATCCGCGCCGGCGTTCCGTCGGGAGTGTGCGCGACCACGTTCTCCACCAGGGCATCCAGTGCCGCCGCGAGATCCTCGGCCGACGACCGGACCTCGGCCGGCGGGGTCGGCAGGTCGAGGATGAGTTCCCGGCCCTGGTCCTCGAACAACGGTTCCCAGAAGGCGGCCCGACGGCGAGTCACCTCGACCGCGTCGCAGCGCGGTACCCGGCCCTCGCGTTGCGGCCGGCGAGCAGCCTTGATCACCGCGGTCAGGGTGCGCTCGAGGCTGTTCACCTGGGTGTTGAGTTCCTCCGCCCGATCGCGGTCCGGCAGTGCCTCGACCTGCAGGCGTAATGCGGTCAGCGGGGTTCGGAGTTGGTGGGAGAGGTCGGCGACCGCCTCGCGTTCGACCGCGATCACCTCGTCGATGCGATCCGCGAGACCGTTGAGTGCGGCACCTACTTTCGCCACCTCCGCGGGACCACTCGTCGGGGCGCGCGCTTCGGTATCACCCTTGGCCAGGCGCTCCGCGGTACGGGCTGTTTCTTCCAGTGGGCGGGCGAGTCGGCGGGAGACCAGTTCCGCGCCGAGGATGCTGAGCAGGAGAACCAGGACGCTGCCGGCGGCCAGGATCGCCAGGCGCGATACCAGGCCGTCGTACAGTTCACCGCCGGTGAGGAAGAGACAGACGGAGGCCGGCCCCGCCTTGGTGTCGACGTCGACCTCAGCCGCCTTCCCGCCGCCGACGCTGCGGAACGATGCGTCCGAGACCTTGGGCGGACCGTCGTGGTCGCCGTCCTCGCTCTTGTCGTCGATCCCGGTGGGGACCGGCTTCGGCTCGGTGACGCCGCCGGGCGGCGGATCGCCGACCGTCCTGCCGTCGGTGAACTTCACCGAGATCCTGCCCGGGCCGTCGCTGCCGACGCTGTCGATGTACGCCTGGATCTCGGCGTCGGTGTGGTAGCGGTCGCCGACGTAGTACGCGACGTTCTCGGCGCGGAGGCGAGCCTTGTCCATGGCGTCGTTCAGCGCGGCCTGCCGGAGCAGCAGCGTCAGCGGCACCGCGAACGCGAGCACAACCAGAGTGGTCATCCCCACGGACAACAGCAGAATCCGGCGCCGCATGCTCGTGCCCCCGGCGGCCGAGCCCGTGGTCACGGCTGCGCCCCTGACGCCGGCCGCGCCGCCTCCGGCTGCGCCGCTGGGCCGGGCGGAACCGCTGACCCTGGCTGAGCCGCTGGTCCGGGCTGAACCGCCGGCCCGGGCTGAACCGCCGGCCCGGGCTGAACCGCCGGCCCGGGCTGAACCGCCGGCCCGGGCTGAGCCGCCGGCCCGGGCTGAGCCGCTGGTCCGGGCTGAACGGCCGGCCCGGGCTGAGCTGCTGGGTTGGCTGGGGCGAGTTTGATGCCTACGCCGCGGACGCTGTGGAGGAAGCGGGGTTCGGCGGCGGTCTCGCCGAGTTTGCGGCGCAACCAGGAGAGGTGGACGTCGACTGTGCGATCGCCGCCGCCCCACGGCAGGCCCCACACGTCGGCGAGCAATTCCCGTTTGCTGACCACCGCGCCGGCCCGGCGCGACAACACCAGCAGCAGGTCGAACTCCTTGCGGGTCAGCTCGACCGGTACGCCGTCGACCGTGACCTCGCGGCTCCGCGGGTCGATCTCGAGACCACCAAGACTGACGACCTCGCTCTGCTGATCGGACCCCAGCCGGCGGAGTACCGCACGGATCCGGGCGTCGATCTGGGCGGAACTGAACGGCTTGATCACGTAGTCGTCGGCGCCGGCGTCCAGCAACTTGATGACACTGGCATCGTCATCGCGGGCCGTCGCCACGATCACGGGTACGTCGCTGACGGACCTGACCATCGCCAGTACGTCGCGACCGTCCAGATCAGGCAACCCGAGATCGAGCAGCATCACGTCGGGCCGGTCCCGCGCGACGGACGCGACTCCCTCGGCCCCGGTGGCGAGCGGCGTGACGGCATGCCCGGCGGCACTGAGCGACTTGCTCAGCGACGTCCGGATCGCGTCATCATCCTCCACCAACAACACCCGAGCCATGCCAAGAGCGTAGACGGCCCCTGTCCGCCGGCGCCGGACCGCCAGCACTCACCAACACCCCGCCGACCCACAAGTTCCCGCTCGCCCCGCCTGCACCCGACGCCGAGCGGGAGGTTGTTGAGTGGTGGGGGTTCGGGAGGTCAGCTTCCGAGTGCGGCCGGTTTGGGGGCTCGGAGGCCGGAGCTGCGGAGTTCCAGGTCTGCTAGCCGCGCGATCACGGCGGAGTCCCGGTCGCGCCAGGCCGTGACCGGGTCGTCGGAGATCTTCGCGAGCTTGTGCATCGGCTGGTTGGCCATCGCCCGGAGCGCGAACAACTCCAGATCGGCCGCGTTGTCGATGAACTTCTGCGCGGCGCTGGCCCTCCTGGAGAAACGGATCCGCCGCCAGGACCAGATCAGTACGGCGAACAGCACCGGCAACCCGATCGTCATACCCGCCAGCAGATACGCGAGTTGCTCGACCGCGTGCGCCTGATCCCGCCCGGCCTCCGCCAACCGCGCCGCCGCCGACGCAGCCCCGTCAACCGGCGCCCGCAACTCGTCCCCTACCAACGGCACCTTCCCGACCGGCTCCGACATGCTCCGCAGATCCCCGGCCAGCCCGTCGCCCGCCTCAGCCGCCTTGCGCCCCGGGTACCCCAGCGCGTTGGTGATCTTGAAGACGAACAACCCCAGCGCGACCCAGACAGCGATCCACCCCAGCAGCCAGAGATCCCCGACCACCTGCCAGAACCGCTGCACCCCAACATCGGAGTAAGCCTTCACGCCCACCATCCCTTCTCTGCCCCGTGCCGCCTGTCCCATGCCCATTCCCGCTCCGCGCGACACTCTCCCCCAAGGTCAGATCGAGGTGAGGGATCGACCGGCGAAGGCATTTTTCGTCCGTGCGGCTCGTTAGGGTTCCGGTGTGGTGATGAATCTAGGGCCGCTGAGTTACCACCGGGGCGTATTGGCACATACGCGCCGGGTGGATGAGCGTGCCTGGGAATCATTGCGGGCGAAGGAGGCGGGCGGGGACGAGCTGGGTGAGGCCTTACTGCGGAACACCTATCGCCTGGATGAGGTGAGTCACCCGGCGGTGCATGCGGCCGGCAGGCGTGCAGCGGAGGCGTTGGGGCTGGGTGTCGAGATCGAGTTCTTCCAGGCCCGCGGCAGTGGCGATCCGAACGCGTTGTTGCTGCATCAGGCAGACAAGGCGGTCATCCTCTTCGAGGGGCCGTTGCTGGAGCGGCTGGACAGCGACGAACTGACCGCGGTGTGCGGCCACGAGTTGGCGCACCGCCTGCTCTGGACCATCGACGACGGCGCCTACCTCGCAGTCGACCGGCTGTTGGATGCCGCGTCGGCCGATGCCAGGACCCCGCCGCAGTATATGGAGACCCACAGGCGCTGGGCGCTCGCCACCGAACTGTTCGCCGACCGAGGCGCGTTCACTGCATGCGGAGACCTCAGTACTACGGTCCGCGCGCTGCTGAAGCTCCAGACCGGACTGTCCAGCGTGGACCCCGAGGCCTATCTCCGGCAGGCGAGCGAACAGGATCTCAGTGTCGGCAGCCGTGGGACGAGTCATCCCGAGGGAGTCGCCCGGGCCTGGGCCTTGCAGAACTGGCTGAACGACGAGGACGTCGAAGGGCTGATCACCGGACCACTCGACGTGGATGCGCCGGATCTGCTCGACGCGGTTCTGCTCAGAGAGGTGAGCATGGACTTCGCCGCCCGGATCGCCCAGACGGAAGGCCTGCGCACGGACACGGTGGCCACGTTTGCGGCTGGGTTCGCAGATCCGCCCGGGCCGCTCGGCGTACCGGGTGGGGCCGTGGTGCGGTTCGACGAGCCGTTGGCGGTGCGGCCGGTCGACGGTGCGCCGATGCCACGGCCGAGGACGTTGACCGCGGCAACGAAGCAGTACCTGTGTTACCTCCTTCTGGACCTCGCCACGGCTGATCCCGAGGCCGGCGATCCCGCGCTGCTCGCGTCGATGGCAGTCGCCCGCCGCGCGGGACTCACGCCGTACGACGATCTCGCGGACGACGAGCTCGGGTGGAACGACAAGCGCCGGGCCGAGCTCGCCGCGGCCGCGGATGAGTTGGTCGGATGATGGCGGAGGATCTGGTCGCTCTGGCGGTCTCCCAGGGCGGGCTCGGCAGCGACGCGTTGCTGGCTGCTGTGCTTCCGCTGTTCCGTGCGACAGCCGAGGTGCACGAGCGCGGACTGGTCGCGCCGCTGCGAGGGATCGACCGCATCACGGTCGACGAGCGGGCGCGACTCGGGTTCGCGCCGGAGGACGCCACCCGGCCGACCGAGGTCCCGGTCGAGATCGCCGCCAGGGAGGCGCATCGGGCCGCGGCCGTCGAGGTGGTCGCCCATCGTCAGTACGAGACGGACCTCGGCGAGAGCGGCGGGGCGCCGGTGATCCAGGTGGTCGAGCCCTTGCCTGAGGCAATCACCGCACCCGTGCACGTGACGGGCTGGCAGAGCTGGGAACACGTGGTCGGTCATCACGATCCGCTGACGGACATCTTCAGTCTCGGGCAGCTGCTGATCGGCCTCGGCTTCGGGCTGGATCTGTCCCGCGCTGAGGACGTCGCCCGGCTGATCGGTGCTCGCGGCAACCTTTATTCGCTCGACGCGTCACTGCATCCGGTGATCGTCTCGGTGGCGGCGCAGATGGCCGAGCCCGACCGGCACCACCGGGCGCAGGATCTGCGATCGCTGATCGAGCAGCTGGAGAACTACCGGGACCAACCGCTCGACTTCGATGTCGACGCGATCACCCAGGGCGCGGCGGACCGGCGTACGGCGGTGCTGAAAACCCTCAGGGACAGGCTTTTCGACCTGTCCAGGCGCAACCGGCTGGTGACCTTCCGGCACACCGCGCAGACATTGAACCTGACCGAGGTGTCGGTCCCGCTGATGCTCGACGTACGCAACATCCGCGAGCAGCAGCTGTTCACCTGGAACGCCGAGCTGGCCAAGACCCTGATGAGCACGACGCCAGTCTCGCTGAGCAAATGGATCCGGTACGACGAGGCGCCGTACGCCGCGAACGCGCTGGACAAACTGATCTCCACTGCCCGGAGGGACCGCGCGGAGTACGGTCAGGACCAGCTGCGGCTGGTTCCCGCGTTCCTGCGGTGGCATGACCTGAAGAACGACCCGGCGACGCGGCTGGCGTCTCCCCTGGTGCTGGTCAAGGTGGAGCTCGCGAAGAAGCGCGGCGTGCGGGATTCCTACACGTTGCGGATCGCTGACCCGATGGCGGAGGTGAACCCGACGCTGCGGCATCACCTGCACCAGTTGTACGGGATCACGTTGCCGGACAAGGTGGATCTGACCGAGCCCGGCGCGATCGGCGTACTGCATGAGCGGTTGACCCGGGAGATCCAGGCGTCGGAGCCAGGGCTGCAGTTGCATCTGCGGGAGAAGCCACGGATCGATCTGGTTCGGCAGCGGGCGATGCTCAAGCTGCGGAACTATCGGCGCCGGCAGCATGGGAACACGGCGAACGAGTTCGGCGGACGGCATTACGCGTATTCCTACCGGCGGTCGGACTACCAGCCGCTCGGTGTGCAGATCTTCCGGCAGCAGTTGGCTGCCCAGGACCTGCCGCTGAGCATCGCGCTTGGTGGTGCGCCGCGTCGGCCGGCGGCGATCGAGACGGATACCTACACGCTCGACACCGAGGGCAGCCCGTACTCGTGGGACGTCGATCTGTGTGCCGTCGCGCTGGCGAACTTCAACTACCGCACGCTCGGTCTGGTCCGGGACTACGACGAATTGCTCGAGAGCGGGCAGTCCTGTCCGTCGTTCGACCAGCTGTTCTCGGATCGGCCGCGGCCGATCAGCAGCGAACCGCCCGAACTGCCGACGGCCGAGCGGCACCTGGTCGTGCCGGCGGATGGTTCGCAGGTCGCCGCGATAGCGCGGGCGCAGCGGGGCGAGAGCTTCGTCATCCAGGGCCCACCGGGGACAGGCAAGTCGCAGACGATCACCAACATGATCGCGGACTTCGTGGCGCGCGGGCAGCGGGTGCTGTTCGTCTGCCAGAAGCGTGCGGCGCTCGATGTCGTGCACGCGCGGCTGGCGGGCCGCCGGTTGGAGGGTCTGTGCACGCTCATCCACGACTCCCAGGCAGACAAGAAGGCGTTCGTCCACGGGCTGCGCGAGACGTACGAGACCTGGCTGGCCGCCGAGGACGACCTGGAGGAGCTGACCGTACGCCGGGACGCGCTCGTGGCCCGAGTGGATCGCCTGCTCGCAACCGTCGGCGAATTCGAGAACCTCCTCGCCGAGGGCGCTTCGCCGGCGGCCAAGGGCGGTTCGCCGATGGCGGCCGGTGGTCCGCAGGTGCCGGCAGGCGATTCGCAAGTGCCGGCAAGTGGTTCGCCGAGGCCATCCGGCGATTCGCCTGTGCCGGCGGGCGGTTCGCTGGTGGCGGCGGGCGGTTCGCTGCTGTCGGCGGGCGGTTCGCTGAGTCTTCGTGAGGTGGTGAATCAGCTGGCGGAGCTTCGGGATCAGCGGTGGGGGGATGAGCTGGAGGCTGCCGATCGGCTGCTGATTCCTACGCCGAGCGATTGGTGGCCCGCTCGGGCGGCGGTCGCCAAGGTGGCGGAGACGCTGGCCGAGGCGGATCCGGCGAGTGGCGGTCTGCTGGCGCGCAGTCCGCTCGCTTTCGTCGCCCCGGGGATCTGGTCCGCTCCGGCTGCGGACGCGGAGATCCAGGTTCGCGCGGCCAAGCTGCGCGACAAATGGACTGCCGTGGCCGACGCGCTCGGCAGCGCCTCCGCTGGCGAGGTCGACAGGTTGGCAGAGATCCGCAGGCTCGGCGAGCTCGGCGTGACGCTCCGCCCCTTGGCAGAGCGGGGTCTCGGTGCTGCGATCGACACCAGCTCACCCGCCGCTCATCGGCTGCAGGTTGCCGCCGCGGCGCATCAAACCTTGGTCGCCGCCGAGGGAGCAGCCTGGGAGGTCGCCGCCGGGTGGTCGGAGCCGCTGTCGGCTGCCGACGGCCGGTCCGCGCTGACTGTTGCGCAAGGCAAGGAAGGCGGTCTGCTCGCTTTCCTGAGCGGCGATTGGCGAAGAGTGAAGGCACTGGTCAGGTCGCGCTTCGACACCTCCGACCGAGCGGTTCGGCCGTCGGTGACCGAGATCCTGACCACCTTGGTCGCCGCGCACGATGCCTCCGCCGCGGTGAAACTCAGCGCGGAGGAGGTTGGGCGCGTCTGGGGGACGGACGATCCGGTCGGGCTCGTGCGACGGATTCAGCAGTTCGCGCAAGACCCTGCGCTCGTGGACTGGTGTGCCGCCGTCGTGGCGGATGCCGGGGCCGCGGTCGCCTTCGCCAAGGTTGCGGCCGCGCTCGACGAGGCCGAGAGTTCGAATCAGGGGTTCCTGCTGGAACCAGATCTCCCGCTGAGCGGAGTACTGGGGATCACTGAGGCGTTGTCGTCGCCTGGATTGGTTCCGGCGATCCAGCGGTTGATCCCTGCGATGCGTGAGCTCAACGAAGCGCCTTCGCCGGTTCAGACCGCCGTACGGCGAATGGAGGCGACACCGGAGCAGCTCGAGTACGCCGTTTGTTCGTTGCACTGGGAGCGTTCACGGGTAGCGGCGCCGTTGCAGCTCACGTCCGCGCGGCTGGACTCGATCGTCGGCGAGCTGAGTCTGGTGTACGACGAACTGACGACGCTCAACGCGGAGGTAGTCGTCGCGGGAGTTCGCCGGCGGTTCCTGGGTGAGCTCGCGCATTCCGAGGCGAGCGTCACCGGGATGTCGTCGGAGGATCGCGCGCGGAAGAAGAACTTCAGCGCGGGGCGGCGCGAACTGGAGCACGAGTTCGGCAAGGTGATGCGCTACAAGTCGATCCGCGACCTCGCCTCGGGCGCGCGCGGCGAGGTGGTGTCGCGGCTGCGGCCGATCTGGCTGATGAGTCCGTCGTCGGTGTCGGATACGTTGCCTTTGACAACGAGCTTCGATGTGGTGATCTATGACGAGGCCAGTCAGATCCCGGTCGAGGAGGCGATTCCGGCGCTGCACCGGGCGCCGCAGGTGATCGTGGTCGGTGACCAGATGCAGTTGCCGCCGACGCAGTACTTCCGGGTCCAGCGCGTCGAGCTGGACGACGAGGTCGCCGCCGATGCCGAGGCCGAGCAGGTCGGGATCGCGCTGACGGACGACAGTTTCCTGGCGATCAGCGCGCTGCGGCTGGCGTCGACCATGTTGACCTGGCACTACCGCAGCCGGTCGGAGGCGTTGATCTCGTTCAGCAACGCGGCGTTCTACCAGGGACGGCTGGCGACGATCCCGGACCGGCTCCCCGCGCACACCGCGCCGCCGTGGACGTTGCGCTCCGACTCCCCCGCGATCGGCGAGGTCTGCGACAGCGTGCTGGCGGGCAGCATCACGTCGGTGCGGCTGGTCGACGGGGTCTACGTACGGCGTACCAATCCCGCCGAGGCGAGGTGGATCGCCGGGCTGGTCCGGGAACTGCTCGGTCGCGAGACCGGCCGGAGTATCGGCGTCGTCGCATTCTCCGAGGCACAGCAGGGCGAGATCGAACGGGCGCTGGACGAACTGGGAGAGGCGGATCCGGAGTTCGGCGCGCGGTACGAGGCCGAGCAGGTCCGGACCCGGGATGAGCAGGACGCCGGGCTGTTCGTGAAGAACCTGGAGAACGTGCAGGGCGACGAACGCGACATCGTGATCATGAGCGTCTGCTACGCGGCCGGGCCGGACGGGCGGATGCTGATGAACTTCGGCCCGATCAACACGGCTGGTGGTGAGAAGCGGCTGAACGTGATCTTCAGCCGCGCTCGTCGTCACATGGTGGTGGTCGCGAGCATCGAGCCGGACGCGATCACCAACACCTACAACGACGGCGCCAACACCCTCCGCCGCTTCCTCACCTACGCCAACGCCATCTCCCGAGGCGACCTCCCCGCCGCCCAAAGGGAAAGCGGAGTGGTATCAGCCAACGCAGCAGTTGTTCGGTCGGGTGGGGTGAGGGCTGCGGTGGTGGAGCAGGTTGCTGAGGGGTTGCGGGGGCTTGGGGTGGTGGTGGAGAGCTCGGTGGGTGAGTCGGTGTTCCGGTGCGATCTGGCGGTGCGGCTGCCTGGGGACAGCGGGCATCGGTTGGCTGTGCTGGTTGACACTCCTGCGCGGCTGGCGTCCGATTCGTTGCTCGAGCGCCTGACCACCCACCCGAGAGCCCTCACGACCACCGGCTGGCGGGTCCATCACGTCCTCACCACCGACTGGACCCAGAACCCCGAGGCCGTCCTCACCCGACTCCTCGACACCCTCAACCGTCCGATCGACGAGTAGCAGCACCCACCGTGCGGCTTGTCGCCGACCGGTGGGGTCCAACCCCGCTACCCGTGGCGTGGTGAACGCCCCTCGCCAACGCCGTTCAGAGGCTGGTGCGGAGGTTCCAGAGGAGGGGGTAGTAGCGGAGTTCGAGGCGGCTGCGGAGGTAGCCGGCGCCGGAGGAGCCGCCGGTGCCTGGTTTGGTGCCGATCATGCGCTCGACCATCACCACATGGCGGGCTCGCCAGGCAGCCGCGAGCTCGTCGTGCTGCAGCAGCGCCTCCGCCAGTTCCCAGGCCGCGCCGTACTGGCTGCGGTCGCCCGCCACCGTCTGCAGCGCCTTCCGGATGTCGTCCTCGGAAGCGGTGGAGAAGCCTGCCTCCTCGAGCACCACCAGATAGGCATCCCACAGAGTCGGCTCTGACAAGCGCTGCTCGATCCGGAGCTTCTCCGCCTCGCTCAGCCCCCGGAACCGCTTCACGAACGACGGATCCTTCGCGCCCGACAGGAACTCGATCTCCCGGAACTGCACCGACTGGAACCCGCTTGCCGGCGACAACCGATGCCGGAACTCCCCGAAGTCCTGCGGAGTCATCGTCTCGAGGATGTCGACCTGCTGGGTCAGCGTGCGCTCGATGGTGTGTACCCGGCGGAGCAGGTGCTGCGCCAGCCAGAGCTGGCCGGTCAGCATCGCATCCCGGGATGCTGTCATCTCGTGCAGCACCTGCTTGAACCAGAGCTCGTAGACCTGGTGGATGGTGATGAACAGCAGTTCGTCGTGCGCGGGCGGGTCCGACTCCAGCCTCTGCTGGTCGAGCAGCTGTCCCAGCCGCAGGTAGCTGCCGTACGTGAGCCGGCCGCCTTCCTCGCCGAAGTTCACATCGACCCCGTCCCACTGGCCGGTGACCGCATCGGCGCTGGGCTGGACCCCGTCAGTCTCACTTGTGCTGCTCACGAGCCCGAGGATAACCGCCACTACACCCAGTGACGCCGCCCGGACGATCCGGTGGCCGTGTGACCGAGGGGGGGCGTCGCTCGTTGAACGTCGGTGGAAGTTCGGTCCGGTCCGAGGAGCAGCGAGCCCGTCATGTACGACATCCAGATTCTGCCCGAGCGCGTGACCACGGTCAGCCCGGCCGATGTCGAGTCGGCGCTGCTGACGCAGTACTCCGCGCTGGTGCGGCTCGCCTACCTGATCCTGCCGCCGTCGCTCGGGCGGCACCGGCGGATCCTGGCTGCGCACGGCGTCGTTCAGCGTGCGCTGCCGGCGTCTGGGGTGGGATCGGCATCGACTCAGCGGCGACTCGAACGGCAACTGGCCGGTGAGACCGACGCCGGTGACTTCGTCCGGCGCCGCGTGGTGCAGGGCGCGGTCAAACAGGCCCACGGCCGTACTCCGGTGCGGTTGTTGCCGCAGGTCTGGGGAATCCGGCTGTTCCCGGATTCGGGGGCCGCGGACGATCTCGCCCTCGACCAGGCGCTCAGCAGCCTCTCTCCCGAGGCGCGCGCCGCCTGGGCCTTGGTCCGCGCCGAACATCTACCGGTCGGAGTCGCCGAACTCCAGCTCCGCGTGATGGGAGTCCAGCACCCGAAGGCTGCGATCGCCGAGGCCGCCGCGATCGACGAGAACCCCGCCGGCGGGCCCCCACTGGACGCCTTCGTCTTCGATCCCTGCTCGGTCCGCCTCGCCCCGACTGACCTGATGCGACGGAAAGCCCGCGGCCGAGCCGTCACGATCACCGTCACCGCCCTGCTGGCGGTCCTGATCCTCGTATCCCTCCTCGCCACCGCCGGCTAGCTCCCCGGGGTGCCAGTTGCAGCTTCGGGCGATGAGAGTGGGCGCAGCGTGACGGCGTACGAGTGGGGTTGGGTCGGTTCGATCCGGTACGGCGGTTGGACGCCGTTCGGGGTCTCCCCCATCCCCGTCTCGGCGTCCTCCACATGAAGCGTCACCCAACCGTCGTTGCGAACCAGGGGCAACTGGAAGTCGTACTCCGCCCGATCCAGCCGGTCGTACTGCGTAACGCTGACGTCGACCGAGTCTCCCGGCGAGGCGGCGACAAGTAGTCCGTTGCGTGAATCCGACAGACTCGTCCAGCGCGTGTCCGTGTGGTTCCCGTACGCCTGCGGCCGGGAGTACCGCACGTACTGCTCCTCCACGCTGCTTCGGAAGACGTCGATCCGGGTCCCGGAAGCCCGGTCGTTGTAGCTCTCCTCGGGCCCGCGTCCGTAGTACGCGAAGCGGCTCAACGAATCTGGTACCTGGAGAGAGAAGCCGACTCGCGGTAGGTAGGGCAAGGTGGTCAGTTTGCTGCCCCTCGGTGTCACCTGGTGCGCAAGGGTGATCGTTCCTGCGGCGTCGACGGTGTACGTCATCGTTTGGGAGAACGACAACTCGTCAGCATGGCCGGGAGCCGCCGCGACGCTCGGAACCACCACCTGGATCCGCCCGTCGGGAAGAGTCGAGACCTGGGTCGCACCGAACGTCGTCTGCAGCCGATCGAGCCCGATCGCGTTCCATACTTGACGATCCGCAGTGCCCCAGTCGTAGGTCTCGTTCGAGGTAGGTGGCCGCCAGACGTCCAGCTCGGGTCCGCGCTTCAACAGCTCCTTGCCACGCGCAACCAGTGAGGTCAGCTCTCCACCGAAGAAGGTGTAGCGGAACTCATTACCAGAGACAACGATCTTCTGAGCGTCGACCGCCACCGCCGGCTTCCCCAGCACCCGACCGACACCATCCACCACAGTGCCGCCCAGCAGGAACTGATCCCGCTGCAGCAACCCGCCGGGGCTCGCGGCATCCAGATCGAGGAACCGCTCGAGCGAGCGAGGATTGGCGATCGCGACGGGCAAATGCAGCGTGCGCTGACTACCTGGCGCGAGAGTCAGCGGCATCGTGCCCTCCCGGAGCACCTTGCCGGCTTCCTTGACTGACCACCTTAGGTCGAAGGTGAGCGGAGCGAACTGCTGCTCGTTCAGCACGGTGACGATCCCAGGACTCGACGAAGAGAACCGCAGGGGCGACTGCGCCCACGCCAACTCCGCCGTCTCCGGCTGGAGGTACCGGTCGGTCCCGACCAGGCCATCAGTGCCCGAGACGCTGATGCCCAGACTCGGGAACCGGCCGGCGTCGGCGGTCTCGTCGAAGTCGAGCGCGAGCACCGCTTCCTGCTTGGTCTCCACTCCGTCCGCGAGCTCGTCGGCAGTGATTGCCCGAGGCAAGATCCTGACCTGGTCGAAAGCGCCGTGAGCAAGGCGGCTCCTCGTCTGGTCCTGCTGCGTCTGCGCGTTGCGGCCCACGTTCACCTCCCAGACGCCCGGCTCGATCACGCCAGTGGCTGCGGATTGCGCCGCCTGCCGGCCGTCGACGTACAGGGTCAGCGAGGATCCGTCGTACGTGCCGGTGACGCGATGCCAGGTGTTCAGCCAGTCAGGTGGGACCGTGGCAGTGACCGCCTTCTGTTGGCCGTTCAGGGTGACGCGGAATTCGAGCGTGGAAGCGTTCGGCTGTTGCAGCGCGTACTGCTGACCCTTGGTGAGGATCGGCAGCGACCCCGTCCAACTCGCCGGCTTCACCCAGGCGTCGAGAGTGAGCGCGCCCGCGACATCGAGTGCGGGATCACGGAACACATCGACGAAGTCGTCCAGGCTGGACAGCTCGACCGCCCTGCCCTGATGCCCTGCGGCCAACCCCGGTTTGCCGACGAAGAAGGCCTGCACACCCTGTGGCGACGCGTCGGGTGTGGTGATCAGCGGCTGCTCGAGGTTCTGCTCGGCCCAGTCCCAGATGAACCCACCCTGCATCGACGGGTACTTGCGGGCCAGCGCCCAGAACTGGTCGAAATTGCCCAGACCGTTGCCCATAGCGTGCGCATACTCACCCATCACGATCGGCTTGGTGAACGTCTTCGCCTTGTTCTCCAGAGCCGCCGGCGTGGGATAGCGAGGTCCCGCGACATCCGCGTACGGCGCATCGCCGTCGGGACTGTTCGACTGGTGGTAGAGCAGACGGGTGGGCTCGTTGGCGTCCGCCCACTCGGCCATCGCGTAGTGGGCGGCACCGAGTCCGGCTTCGTTGCCGGTGTCCCAGAACACGACGCTCGGATGGTTCTTGTCCCGCTCCACCATTGCCTCGAAGCGATCGTGGTACGCCGCCTGCCATTCCGGCTTGTCTGCGAGGCAGGCCGACGGGCATGCCTCGTGGGCATGCGTTTCGATATCGACCTCGTCGTCGATCAGCAGGCCGTAGCGATCAGCGAGCTCGTACCAGTACGGATCACTCTCGTAATGCGAGGTCCGGACCGCGTTGACGTGCAACTGTTTCATCAGCTTCACGTCCTTCTCCATCGCCTCGCGGGTGACGTGCCGCCCGGTCCCCGGATCCGTCTCGGCCCGGTTCACCCCACGGAAGAGGATGCGTTTGCCGTTCAACAGGACCTGTTTGTCCTTGACCTCGAGCTCGCGGAACCCGACCCGCTGGCTGGTCCGATGCACAACCTTGCCGTTCGGAGCGGTGAGGGCGAGGACCAGACTGTAGAGCGTGGGCGTCTCGTCGGACCAAAGCGCCGGATCCCGGACCACTCCGGTGAGCTTCAGCGCAGACGACTCGGTCGTGCCCGTCAGCGTGGTGACGGTCCGGCCCTGTGGATCTCGCAGCGTTGCCGCAACCGAGTACGTCCCGTCGATGCCGGCGAGTTCGGTGTCGACGGCAAGCGTCGCATCCTGGTAGGACACATCGAGATCCGTTGTTATGTAGGCATCCTGGATCCTTGCCTGCGGCACCGAGTACGAATAGACGTCGCGGAAGATCCCGGCGTACCGCCACTGGTCGTAGTCCTCCAGATAGGACCCGGAGCCCCAGCGATGCACCTGGACGGCAAGGGTGTTCCGCCCGGACTTCACCAGCTTGGTGACGTCGAACTCGGCCGGACTGTAGCCGCCCTGGTCATACCCGGCGTACTTGCCGTTGACCCAGACGAAGTAGCCGCTGGTGACTCCCTCGAAACGGATCAGCTGCCGTCGGCTCGCCTCACCCGCGGGGATGGTGAACGACTTCAGATAGGCGCCGGTCGGGTTGACGTCCCGCGGCACCTTCGGCGGCGCGTCGGGCCAGACCTCCTCCGGGATGTTCCGGAACATCGGATGGTCGAGGAAGTCGCTCTGCCAGGTGTGCGGCACCTGCACGGTCGACCAGCCGGCGGTGTCGAACCCCGGCGCCTGGTACCCCGGCGGCACCGCGGACGGTTTGTCCACCAGCTTGAACAGCCACGGACCGTCGAGGGACCGGACGTACGGCGAATCACCTGCGCGGACGGCGGACGCGTCATCGGCGTACGGCCAGAGCCTGGTGTGGGGTGCGACCTGTCCCTCGGCGACCCTGGCCGGATCCTCCAGATAGGTGTGCACGTCGCTCGGTCCGCCGATCGCCGAGGCTGGTCCAGGCACGACCGCGGCGAACAGTCCGGCAACGCCACAGGTCAGGACCAGCGCGAGCACCTGGGCCGTCGGTCGACGGATGCTCAGGCGGACAGTCATCCAGCTCTCCCCAGATCTCTCAGCGGCAGCTGCGGCACGGGCCGCACGCTAAGACGATGCACAAACCGGGTCAATAGTTAGCTTGCCCGGCGTTTTCCCCCTTCCTCGCTCACCTGACGTGTTGACCCCGTCACGGACCGCGCCGTACGGTCGCTTGGAAACGTTTCTCTTCCTACCGCCCCAGGGGAGATCCCGATGATCGCCGCCCTCGTTTCCGCAGCCCTCGTGACCACGCTGTCCGCCCCACTCGGGGCTCCACCTCCTCCTCCCAGTACTCCGGCGGTGACCATGGAGACCCAGGCGACCATTTGCAACAAGTACTGCGACGCCCGCGACCCGGCGCTGTCCCCCGGCGACCGTTCCCCGGTGTCGGCGACGATCTTCGGCCGGACCCTGCGACTGCGTTTCGACGACACCGACGCGATGGGCTGGGCCTCGATCGAGAACGGCAACCCCGGTGACGAGGTCTGGCTGGACCGCTCCTTCGACGGCGGCCGCAGCTGGGCATCGGGCAGCCGCCTCGGCAACGCCGCGATCCCCGCGGGTCAGTCAGGCTGGCGCACCCTGATGTACAACGTCGACGACTGGAACAACCACGGCGTCGGCGCACTCCGCGCCTGCGGCAAGGCCGGCGACCGCCCCGACATCGCCTGTACTGCGTGGGCGCGCACGACGTGGAACGCCGGAGACCGGCGGACCGCGGCCGCCACCGCGCAGATGCAGTTCTACAACTACTCGACCGGGTTGTTCGACACCACCGGGTGGTGGAACTCCGCGAACGCACTGAACGCGATCATCGACAACGCCCGGGTCACCGGGATGGGCAGCTACCGCTACGCGATCGCCCGCACCTACGACCTGAACCTCAACGCCCAGCAGGGCCAGTTCCGCAACGACTACATCGACGACACCGGCTGGTGGGGTCTCGCCTGGGTCGCCGCGTACGACCTGACCGGCGAGTCCCGCTACCTACAGACCGCGAGAGCCGACGCTGACCACATGGCGGCGTACTGGGACAACACCTGCGGCGGTGGCGTCTGGTGGAGCCAGGCGAAGACCTACAAGAACGCGATCTCGAACTCGCTCTACATCCAGCTCAGCGCGGCCCTGCACAACCGGATCGCGGGCGACACCACCTATTTGCAGCGGGCGCAGAACGGCTGGACCTGGTTCCAGCAGACCGGGATGATCAACAGCTCGCACCTGGTGAACGACGGCATCAACCTGTCCACCTGCAAGAACAACGGCGACACCGCGTGGACCTACAACCAGGGAGTGTTGCTCGGGGCACTCACCGAGTTGTCGAAGGCAACCAACAACAGCTCCTACCTGACCACGGCCCGGCAGATCGCGGACGCGGCGACGACCTCGTCCAGCCTGAACACCGCGGACGGAATCCTGCGGGAGCCCTGCGAGTCCGGCGACTGCGGCGGTGACGGCCCGTCTTTCAAGGGCGCTCACGTCCGCGGCCTCGGCAAACTGAACACCGCGCTGTCGGACCATCCGTACACGGGTTATCTGCAAAGGCAGGCCGACCGGGCCTTCGCGGCAGACCGGACGGCGATGGACCAGTACGGCCTGCGCTGGTACGGCCCGATCGACAAACTCGACGCCGCCCGCCAGCACAGCGCCCTCGACCTGCTGAACGCCGCGCCATGAGACGGCGGGTTCGACCAGGGCGCCCTGGTCGAACCCGCCGTCGTCCTGCTACTTGTCGAGCGTGGTGTCCGTGGCCAGGGTGATGAGCTGAGCCTTGGTGATGCCACCCGGCTGAGCGACCTTTCCGGGGAACAGGACGCGGGCGAAGGAAGAGTCACCATCCGGCTGGAGGAACGTGACACCTCGGACGTACCGCCGGCCGCCCGGGAACTGCCCGAGTCCCTCGCCGTACATCACTTTCCGGCCATCAGGCAGCGTGACCTGCTGACAGGTGATCCCGATCTGGTCCTTGCAGGGACTGACGGTGGCGGACGAGTCGACACCCGCCTCGACAGTCTCCATGAGCGAACCCTTGGTCCACTTCAGGAGAACGGAAAGCTGCTCAGGGACGGACTCGGCGGAGGTGTAGGTCACCGTTCCGCCCTTCAGGGCCCGGCCTACCGCCTGGCGGACGGCCTGCGTGGACGGCTTGAAGCCCTTCATCGCGTTCTCCTTGGCCTGCTCGTCGTCGGTCGGCGATGGCAGGTTGAGCCGGTTGTCCTGGACCAGAGCCAGCAACTGCTGGTCGGTGATCCCCAGATCGTGCACCGGGATCTCGGTGTTGTTGCCGAACAGGGTGCTCACCGAGACGTTGATCCACTCGCCATCCGGCTGACGGTAGAGGACGACCGCGGCATCGCCTGCCCGGCCGAGCTGCGCGGTCCGGCCGTTCGGCAAGGTGACCGAGTGACAGGTCAGCCTCGGCTCGGACGTGGATCCACAGGGTCTGGGCGTCCTGGTGGCCGGCTGCACCGACAAGGCGACGTACCCCTCGGCTCCCATCTGGCCCGGCATCCGCCAGCCGATCCGGTTGCCCCCGCTCCGGGCGCCTGGCTGCCGGTCGACGGTGAAGCCGCCGGAGCCGAAGTCCAGATGCACCTTGCCCGGATCGAGGTGTGCGTACATCGCGGCGGTCAGGTTCCGGTTGAAGGTCGCGTCCGCCGCCGGCACGGGTGGCCCCTGGTCCGCCGGCACCGGGACGTCGCCGGTGGTGCCCGGCCCCGGCGCGTCGCTTCCCGGCTCTTCGGTGTTCACGGCAGTGGACTGGCCGGCCACCGGTGGCACCTCCACCGTCGGGCCTGCGCTCGGCGACATCCAGCCCGCCACCCCGACTCCGAGGACGGTGACTGCCGCCACTGCGCCGATGGCACCGCCACCGGCCAGCACGTTTCGGCGCCGGAGCCGGCGCCGACCGGCGGCCAGGTCGTCGTCGAGTGCCCTGGGCAACAGGTCGTCCTGCTGGGCCGCGAGCGCCGTGAGGCGTTCCTGCAAAGACTTTTCGTCGATCATCGGTCCGTTCCTCCTACTGCCCCGAACTGCGGAGCCAACAAGTCGTTGAGGCGCGCCAAGGCGCGCGAGCTCTGGCTTTTCACCGTGCCGGTGCTGCACTGCAGGTCCGTTGCCGTCTCCTCGACGGACATGCCGAGGAAATGTCGCAGGACCACTACCTGGCGTTGCCCGAGCGGCAGGGAGGCCAGGGCGTCCATCAGCGCCGTATGGTCCTCGATCGCGGTGCCCTCCGCGAGGGTCCGATCGAGCCCCTCCAGACCGGGATCCTCGCGACGCCACGGACGCCGGCTCTCGTCGATGCCGGAGTTCACCAGGATCCGCCGCGCATACGCATCGACGTTCCCGGCCCGCTGAACGCGCGGCCAGGCGAGGTACAGCTTCATCAGGGCCGTCTGGACCAGGTCCTCGGCCTTGTGCACGTCACCGCAGAGCAGGTACGCGATGCGCCGCAGCTGGGTACGCCGCTGCACGACGTACTCACTGAACTCCTCGTCCCGCGTTCTTCGTGCCATCCGTTTCCCCTCACTCGTCCCGTCACCGATGAATACGGGACGCCCAAGGGATCGGTTGTCATCGCCTCGGGATCAGTCTGACAGGAGAAATAGATCAGGTTTATCTTCCGCAGGACGCTCAAACGTGCCACTCTGTGACCGAATAGTTCAGATTCATTCCGATCGATTGGCCCGCCGATGCCATTCACCACCCGCCAGCTGCTCGCAGTACTGGCCGGTCTGCTCGTTCCAACCACCCTCCTTGCTGCCCCCGCCCAGGCCGCCGGGCCAACCACCCTGTACGTCGCCCCATCGTCCTCCGCGAAAGCGGCGGGATCCGGCACTCTGGCCCGTCCGTTCACCGCGCTCGACCAGGCGCGGAACCAGGTCCGCAAGCTGACGAAGAACCAGCGCGCCGACATCCGCGTAGTACTGCTGCCCGGCGACTACCGCCTGACCGACACGTTCGAGCTGACCAGTCAGGACTCCGGACGCAACGGCCACAAGGTGATCTACCAGGCCCTGCCCGGCACCAAGGTGGTGATGGACGGCGGCCGCACGGTCACCGGTTGGCAGGTCTCAGATGCGGCACGCGGCATCTACAAGGCCCACGTCGGCGCGGTCGACTTCCGCCAGTTCTACGTCGGCGGCGAGCGCCAGCAGCGCGCCCGCGGACCGGAGAACCCGCCCGGTTTCTCCAAGACCGCCACCGGCTACACCGACACCACCCAGAGCATGGTCACCTGGAAGAACCAGGGCGACATCGAGGTGAACAGCCGCTGGGGCTGGATGCACTACCGCTGCCCGGTCCAATCGGCTGTCGGTACGACGGTGACGATGCAGCAGCCGTGTTTCTACAACGCGAACCTGCACGAGGGCCAGGAGATCCAGAACCCGACCTGGCTCGAGAACGCGTACGAACTGCTCGACGCCCCCGGCGAGTGGTACCTCGACAAGAGCACCGGCGACCTCTACTACAAGCCCAAGCCGGGGCAGAACCTCGACACCGCGACGATCCCGCTGGTTCAGGACCTGGTGAACTTGACCGGCACCATCACCGACCCCGTGCACGACATCAGCTTCAGCGGGATCACGTTCTCCTACTCGACCTGGCTCGCCCCGAGCAGTGACGACGGCTTGGTCGAGGGACAGGCCGGGTTCCGGATCGTCGGCACCGGCCATCCCGACTTCGACGAGACCCGGCTGACCTGGCTGAAGACGCCCGGCGCGGTGAACGTCGGCTACAGCCGGAACATCTCCTTCACCGGCAATACCTTCACCCACCTGGGTGCCGTCGGACTGAACCTGAACACCGGCTCGCAGGACACCACGATCCGCGGCAACATCGTTCGCGACGTGGCCGCCACCGGGATCCAGGTCGGCGGCACCGACATCGTCGACCATCACCCCGACGACGCCCGCGCGATCACCAAGAACACCCTGGTGAGCAACAACGTGGTGACCAAGGCAGCGGCCGACTACAGCGGTTCGCTGGCGATTCTGGCCGGTTACACCGAGCACACCGTGATCGAGCACAACAAGATCTACGACCTGCCCTACAGCGGGATCTCGGTCGGCTGGGGCTGGGGCCTGACCGACGAGGGCGGCGACACGAACTACCCGGGCAACTCCGGTGTGCCGATCTACGACACCCCGACGACGGCCAAGAACAACATCATCCGTGACAACGCGATCAGCGACATCATGAAGAACCAGGCCGACGGCGGCGCGATCTACACGCTCAGCATGCAGCCCGACAGCGTTGTGTCCGGCAACTACATCAAGGACACCCCCGCCCCGGCCTATGGCGCGATCTACCACGACGAGGGCAGCCGGGGCTTCACCACCACTCAGAACGCGCTCTGCAACGTCCAGGCCCGCTGGCTGTTCCTCAACCACGGCATGAACATCGAAGCCCAGCGCAACTTCACCACCCAGCCCGTCTACCTGACCCAGGCGAACAGCACGGACTCCACGATCGCGAACAACACCCTGGTCCAGGGCTGCGAGCAACTCCCCGCCTCCATCGTCAACAACGCCGGCCTGCAACCGGCGTACCGGTATCTCGACCCGCAGCCGGCACCGACGGATCGGGTCGCGCCGACGACACCGGGCAAGGCGACCGTGCGGACCAGCTTCCCGACCATCGCCGACCTGACCTGGCCTGCTTCCACCGACGCCGTCGGGGTCACCGGTTACTCGGTCTACGCGAATGGGTTGCTGGTCAGCGCTTCCAAGGATCCGGCCGCGCGGGTCACCGGGCTCACTCCGGGCCAGAGCTATGCCTTCACCATCTCGGCTCGCGATGCCGTGGGCAACGAATCCCACCGGACCACGGCGACGACCGTCACGATGCCCGCGGGGAACGACCTTGCCCTGGGCAAGAGTGTCACGGCGTCGTCGTACTCCGAGCCGAACCTCCCATCGCTCGCGGTCGACGGCAAGCTCTCGACCCGGTGGGCCCAGGGACTCGGTCTCCCCGATCCCTCGTGGTTGCAGGTGGACCTCGGCGCGCAGTACGACCTGACCGGGGTGATCACCACCTTCGAGCTGTCGAGCGGGTACCGCTACAAGCTGGAGGTCTCGCCGGACGGCAGCGACTGGACCACGTTCGAGGATCACACCGGTACTGCGACGACGCAGTCCGACAACTACGCCTCGGTGCCCGGTTCCGTGCGCGGCAGATACCTGCGGCTGACGATCACCGGCTCCAACTTCAACGGCGGGAGCATCTACGAGATCGAGGCCTACGGGAAGGCCGCAGTACCGGTCGACGACTCGCAACCGCCCGCAGCGCTACCGCAGCCGACCGCGAACATCCTGCTCCCGACGACGATCGACCTCAGCTGGCCGAGCGGCACCGACAACACGGGCGTGACGAGCTATGTCGTCTATCAGGACGGCCAGCCGATCGCCACGACTCCACTCACCGCCTTGCGGATCGACAACCTGGCGGCTGCTTCCACCCACAGCTACACGGTCGTGGCGCGTGACGTGAATCTCAACGCCTCGCCACCGAGCCCCGCGACCTCGGTGACCACCCCAGCCGAGGCCGGCATCGCGGTCGGCAAACCCGTCACGGTCTCCTCGTACTCCGATCCGAACGTCGGTTCGCTCGCGGTCGACGGCAACCTGTCGACCCGGTGGGCGCAGGGACTCGGACTCCCCGACCCGTCCTGGCTGCAGGTCGACCTCGGGGCACCGACACCGGTGAAGAGCATCGTGACGAACTTCGAGTTGGACCGCGGTTACAAGTACCGTCTCGAGTACTCGCTGGACGGTAGCCAGTGGCAGGTCTTCGACGATCGGACCACTGTCGCCACCAGCGTGCGGCGCAACCCGTCGATCCGGACCACTCCGGTTTCGGCAAGATACGTCCGGCTGACCGTCACCGACTCCAACTGGAACGGCGGCAGCATCTACGAACTACAGATCTATGGTGGCTTCTGAGATGAACGAGACCTACCGGCCGGGCTACGAGATGGTCGCGGAGCGACTGCTGGCGTACATCGCCGAGCAGGGACTCCAGCCTGGCGATCGGCTGCCGACCGAGAAGGGCCTGGCCGAGATCCTCGGTACCGGCCGCTCGGTGACGCGGGAGGCGATCAAGATCCTCGCGGCGGTCGGGCGGGTCGCAGTACGGAAGGGTGCGGGCATCTATGTGTCCGTGCCCTCCAACCCGCAGGCGGACAGCCAGGTCGGCTACTTCAAACCGACCGACCTGGCTCACGTCGCGATGCTGTTCGATCACCGCCGGCTCGTCGAGGCCGAGTCCGCGCGGCTCGCCTCGAACCTCGCCCGGCCGGCGCAGGTCCAGGCGATCCGCGCGGCAGCGGACGCATCGGTGACAGCCGCTGCCGATCAAGCACAGTTCCGGGTCCACGACCGGGAGTTCCACGACGCCGTGGCGGAGGCGTCCGGCAACGTCTTCCTCCAGGCGGCTGTGAGTTCGTTGCGCGACTTCAAGGAACAGTCCGACCGGCTGCTGTTCGCGGGCAGCCTGCCGGGGTCGCTCGAGGTCGCGGCCCAGCAGCATGTGCACATCGCGGAGGCGATCGCGGCGGGTGATGCGGACAAGGCCGGGACCGCGATGGTCCAGCACGTCGACACCACCCAGGCACAGTTCGAGCAACGCATCCTCGACCGCCTGAAGGCGCCGCCCCAGTGAGGCGGTCCGCACTCTGATCTTCGCGTTGATCGCTCGCGGCCCCGAACTAACCTGGAGGCAACCTCTAGTCGCGGGAGTTCTCTGCTGATGAAGTACGTGAAGCTCGGTAGTACCGGCCTGGATGTCTCGCCGATCGCGCTCGGTTGCATGACGTACGGCGAACCCGGCCGCGGCGGACAGCCGTGGAGCCTTCCCGAGGACGTGAGCCGGATACGAATCAAGCAGGCCGTGGACGCCGGGATCAATTTCTTCGACACCGCCAACGTGTACTCGGCCGGGTCGAGCGAGGAGATCGTCGGGCGCGCCCTGGCGGACTTCACCGACCGTGACGACGTGGTGGTCGCGACGAAGGTCCACGGGACGATGCGTCCGGGCCACCCGAACGGCGGAGGCCTGTCCCGCAAGGCGATCCTGACCGAGCTGGACAACAGCCTGACCCGGTTGGGGATGGACTACGTCGACCTCTACCAGATCCACCGGCTCGACCGGAGCGTCCCGCTGGAGGAGATCCTGCAGACGCTCGACGACGTCGTACGGGCCGGCAAGGTCAGGTACATCGGCGCCTCCTCGATGTACGCGTGGGAGTTCAGCAAGGCGCTTCACCTGCAGCGGGCCAACGGCTGGGCGCGGTTCGTCACGATGCAGAACCACTACAACCTGCTCAACCGCGAGGAGGAGCGGGAGATGCTGCCGCTGTGTGCAGATGAGGGCATCGGTGTGATCCCGTGGAGCCCGCTGGCTCGCGGTGTGCTCACCCGCGACTGGGGAGTGAGCACGGATCGCGTGGCGGGCGACCAGCGGATCGAGGCGCTCTACGGCCAGTTCGGCGACAAGGAGATCGTCGACACGGTCGGCGCGGTCGCGGCCGACCGCGGCGTGCCCCGCGCGCAGGTCGCGCTGGCCTGGGTGTCCCAGCACCCGACGGTCTCGGCACCGATCATCGGCGCGACCAAGCCGGAACACCTCGACGACGCCATCGCCTCCCTCGATCTCACCCTCACCCCGGACGAGATCACCCGCCTCGAGGCGCCGTACGCACCCCACGCCGTCGCGATGTGAGCCCGGCGCACAGTCATCAGGTGCCGTAGCGGAGGCCGTCTACCAGTAGATCCAGCAGGCGATCCGCGAGTTCGTGCTGCGCCGGGTCTCCGGCGATCAACGTCACGCCGCCCAGCGCCATCAGCACATCGTTCGGATCGACGTCTTTGCGGATGGACCCCGCGGTTACGCCCGCCGCGAGCAGCGTCGCCAGCGCCTCGGTCAGGAGATCGCGGCTCGCCATCCGCAGGTCGCCCTCGGCGGCCAGGATCGCGGGCAGCGCCTCCGCCATGCCGTGCTTGGTGGCCATGTAGTCGACGAAGCGATCCATCCAGGTGCGCAGCGCGTCGAGGGGGGCGAGCTTCTTCAGCAACTTCGCGGCAGCCTCGCCCAGCCGGGTGGTCTCGTTCCGGTAGGTCGCCTCGATCAGCGTCTCGCGGGTGGGAAACCGCCGGTAGAGGGTGCCGATCCCGACCCCGGCCTCCTGCGCGATCGCCTTGAGCGACGCCTCGGTGCCGTCCCGCGCGAACGCCCGGGCGGCCGCCCCGAGCAGGCGGTCGTGGTTCAGCTGCGCATCGGCCCGCATCGACCCTCCTTGAAAACGGAGCCGCGTCCGCTTATCTTGGGTGATAACCGGATCCGGCTCCGTTTACCAGTGTAGGAGCAGTCAGCATGAGCACAACCATCCCCTTCGGTCCTTCCTCGACCGCGGCGGACGTCATCGCCGGCGTCGACCTGACCGGCCGGCGCGCCATCGTCACCGGCGGCAACTCCGGCATCGGCCTGGAGACCGCCCGCACCCTCGCCTCGGCCGGCGCTGAGGTGACACTTGCCGTCCGCAATGTCATGGCCGGCCAGGAGGTCGCCGACAGCTTGCTCGCCGACGGACTGAAGGCGGTCTCTGTCGCCCCGCTCGACCTTTCGGACCGAGCCTCGATCGCTTCCTTCGTCGCCGCCTGGGACGGACCGCTGCACATCCTGGTCGACAACGCCGGCATCATGGCGACCCCGGAACTCCGCACCCCCGAGGGCTGGGAACTGCAGTTCGCCACCAACCATCTCGGCCACTTCGCCCTCACCACAGGTCTGTACGACGCTCTCGCGGCCGCCGGTGGAGCACGGGTAGTCGTGGTGAGTTCACGGGGTCACCTGAACGGCGAGGTGTTATTCGACGACGTGATGTTCACGAACCACCCGTACGACCGCTGGGCGGCGTACAGCCAGTCCAAGACGGCCAACGTGCTCTTCGCCGTCGAAGCAGCTCGCCGCTGGGCGGCCGCCGGCATCACTGTGAATGCCCTTGCGCCAGGGCGGATCCGCACCAACCTGATGCGCCACATCGGCGACGAGACGAACACCGCGGTCCCCGATCGCTTCCAGGCCGACAGCACGGACATCCCTTGGAAGACCCCCTCGGAAGGGGCAGCCACCTCGGTCCTCCTGGCCGCTTCCCCGTTGGTCGAAGGCGTCACGGGCACCTACTTCGAAGACTGCCAGCCGGCCGAGCTCGCAGTACCGGGCATCCTGAAGGGCGTCGCCCCCTACGCCGTCGCCCCCTCGAACGCCGCCCGTCTCTGGGACCTTTCCCTCGAACTGCTCGACACGGTGCCATGATGTGCGGCATGGAGCTGAAGTTGTCGGCGTCGTACGACGCCACCCCTGAGGAAGTCTTCGCGATCGTCACCGACACCACCTTCCGCGAGCAGGCCTGCGAGAAGACCAAGGCGCTGTCGTACGACGTCCAGGTCAGCCAGTCCGGCGGCGACACCGTCGTCCGGGTCAAGCGGGAGATGCCGGCGGACGACGTACCGGACATCGGCAAGAGGTTCGTCGGCCCGACGCTGACCGTGGTCCAGACCGAGACCTGGCACCCGGCCAAGCCCGACGGGTCCCGCGACGCCGACGTGTCGGGCGAGATCGCCAACACGCCGGTCACCCTGAAGGGCACCGCGGCGATCAGGTCCGACGGCGGCCAGACCGTGCAGGCGATCGATCTCGACGTGAAGGTCAACGTGCCGCTGATCGGCCGGAAGATGGAGCCGTTCGTCGTCGACGCGATCCGCTCCGGGCTGGCCAAGGAGCACGACCTCGGCCGCGACTGGGCCGCCGGCAACCACTGACCCACCAGCTGGAAACGAGGGTCGCGGACGGGTGAAACACCCGGTCCGCGGCCCTCGTGCCGGTTCGGAGACAGCTGAGCGCGAAACCAAACGGCCGCCGTGTCGTTACCCCTGAAAGGGAATCCTCAGTGGCAGCCTGGGGATGACGAGCTGTCACCGGAGGTGAGCCTGTCGTGCGGAACAAGCGACGGAACGTCCTGCAGTCGGCCGGCGGAGACACGCAGTACTGCGTGTTCTGCGAGGCCATGATGCTCTTCGAGCGGGTCGAGGCCGGGGATCACCCGGTGGACGACCCGGCTGGCGAGTGGATCTGCGTCGGTTGCGGATCCGCGCTGCTGATCGGCCCACCCCTCCTCTACCTGGACCGAACCGCCTGAGCCCGCGGTCCGTCCTACACAGGCGGTCCGAAAGCACAGATGACCCGCCTCGCGTGAGTCGGATCCAGCGCGTTCGCGACCAGTTGCGCGACCGTGGGGTCGAACGCCAGGCCGACATGGCCGACCGGATCGGCCGGGCAGGTGTCCTGGACGAACTTGTTCTGTACGCCGGGCTCGCGGATGAACGAGGTCTCATGCGGCGTCACCAGGGCGTCGAACCGCGAGGCGATCACCGTGTACTTCACCCCCGGCTGGGCGATCGGGCCGGTGGTCAACTGGTTCACCGCCGATCCGCCGACGATGATCTCGTCGCAGGCGGGGCAGCCGAACTCACGCAGTACCTGGTCCACCAGCGGCCTCAGGCCGAGGTAGTCCCCGACACTCACGAGCCCGGCGAACGTCGTACCGTGCGTCGGTGGTGCCAGCGCGACCACCTTGCCGACCTTGGCGGCGTACCCGCGGACCTTCGGACCGTAGATGCTCTGGAACCCGCCTTCGGAGTGGCCGACGATGTCGACCTTCGCGGCGCCGGTCGACTGACGGACCTGGTCGATGAAGGCCTCGATCTGGGCCGACGACTGGACCACCGAGACCGTGCCGCCGACCGGGATCACCGGTGTGGCCTGGCCGTAGGTGAGGGTGAAGGCGCAGTAGCCCTTCGCGGCGAGGTACGGGCCTAGATACGCGTAGTTGCCGGGGCCGTTGCCGCCTAGTCCGTGCAGCAGGACCAGCGGATTCGGGTGGGCGGCCGACGGCTTGCAGTCCCAGTTGTCGAAACCAGCGGACGGCGCTGCGGCGGCGGTTGGTGCAGTGGCCGTTGGTGCGGCGGCGGTTGGTGCGATTGCGGCGGTGGCGAGGGTTGCGGTGGTCAGCAGGACCAGCGCGGCTCGCCGGAGCGTGGTTCTCATGGCGGCTCCCAGGGGCTGTGTCGTTCGGTGACGACGGGATGACCGTCAGTTGAGCACGTCTTCGAGTTAGGAACAAGGCCTCGTGTTCATAACTTGCCGACTGGTTACCAGACCGCGCGCCGGGTAACGTCCCGGGCATGGCCCGACGGATCAGAGGACTGGACGCGGAGCAGCGCCGCGCCGAGCGCCGCGAGCAACTGCTCGACGCCGCGCTCGAACTGTTCGCCGCCAACGGCTACCTGGGCACCTCGATCGAGCAGATCTGCAGTACTGCGTACATCGGCACCAAGAGCTTCTACGAGGTGTTCGACAGCCGGGAAACCTGCTATCTCGCGCTCCTCCAGCGCACCTCTGAGCGCCTCGAAGCCGGCATGGTCGCCGTCGCCGACCAAGGACCGGCCTCTGAGCGGGAAGCGGTCACCACGCTGATCGCCTCGTTCGCCCACGCACTGGTGGACGACCCGCGCGTCGCCAGGGTTACCTTCGGCCAGGCGGCCGGGATCTCCGCGACCGTCGAACGCCAGCGCCGCACGAACCGCCGCTGGGCGGCGGGATTCCTCGAAACCCTCTGGGATTCGTACGACGATCGCCCGCCCGCGGACCCGCGAGCGAGCCACAGCGTCGCGATCGGTCTGGTCGGCGGGTTGTTCGACCTGATCTCGGACTGGCTGCTCGATGCGGACGTGACCGCGGCGGACCAGGTCGACACGCTCATCGCCGACCTGACCGCCTTCTACTTCACCGTCCGCCGCGGCCTGGCTGCTGCCTAGCCCTGGTGGGGGTAGCGGTAGTCGGTGGGCGGGGTGAAGGTCTCCTTCATCGACCGAGGGCTGGCCCAGCGGATCAGGTTCCACATCGAGCCGGCCTTGTCGTTGGTGCCGCTGGCCCGGGCGCCACCGAACGGCTGCTGCCCGACGACCGCACCGGTCGGCTTGTCGTTCACGTAGAAGTTGCCAGCGGCGAACCGCAGGTAGTCGCTCGCCTCGGCGACCGCGTGGCGGTCCTGAGCGATCACCGCGCCGGTCAGACCGTACGGCGCCGCCTTCTCCATCTGCTGGAGCACGGTTGAATAGTCGGCATCGTCGTACACGTGGACGCCGAGGATCGGCCCGAAGTACTCGGTGGTGAAGATCTCGTCAGTGGGGTCGTCGCTCACCAGCAGCGTCGGCCGGACGAAGTACCCCTGGCTGTCGTCATAGGTGCCGCCGGCAAGGACCTCGATCGCGTCGGACTGCCGGGCCCGGTCGAGTGCCGCCTTGTGCTTGGCGAAGGCCCGGTCGTCGATCACCGCGCCGATGAAGTTCGACAGGTCGGCGACATCGCCCATGGTCAGCGAGTCGGTCTCGGCCGCGATGTCGTCACGGATCTGGTTCCAGACGCTGCGAGCGACGTACGAGCGGCTGGCGGCGGAACACTTCTGCCCCTGGTACTCGAATGCGCCGCGCACCATCGCCGTCTTCAGCACCGCGGGGTCGGCCGACGGGTGAGCCAGGATGAAGTCCTTGCCGCCCGTCTCCCCGACCAGCCGCGGATAGGTCCGGTACGACGAGATGTTGGCGCCGACCGTGGACCACAGGCTCTGGAAGGTCTTGGTGGATCCGGTGAAGTGGATGCCGGCCAGGTCCGGATGGGTCAACGCGGCCTTGCTCACCTCGATGCCGTCGCCGGTGACGAGGTTGATCACGCCCGCCGGGAGTCCCGCGGCCTCGAACAGCCGCATCGTCCAGTGCGCCGCGAACTGCTGGGTCGGCGAGGGCTTCCAGACCACCGTGTTGCCCATCAGCGCGGGCGCGGTCGGCAGGTTGCCGGCGATCGCGGTGAAGTTGAACGGGGTGATCGCGTAGACGAACCCCTCCAGCGGGCGGTAGTCGACCCGGTTCCAGATGCCCGGCGACGAGATCGGCTGGTCGCTGACGATGTTGCGCGCGAACGCCACGTTGAACCGGAGGAAGTCGATCAGCTCGCAGGCGGCGTCGATCTCGGCCTGCTGGACCGTCTTCGACTGGCCGAGCATGGTCGCCGCGTTCAGGGTGTCGCGCCACGGGCCGGCCAGCAGGTCGGCCGCCTTGAGGAAGATCGCCGCACGGTCGTCGAAGGAGAGCGAACGCCAGGAGGGGGCCGCCGCGAGGGCCGCATCCACGGCCGCCCGGCCGTCCGCCTCGGTGGCGTTGCCGAGGGTGCCGAGCACGTGCGCGTGCTTGTGCGGCTGGACCACCTCGATCGCCGCACCGCCGCCGAGCCGCTGCTCACCGCCGATCGTGCAGGTCAGGTCGATCGCGCCGGCCGCGGTGAACTCCTTGAGCTTCGCCTCCAGGCTGCCCCGCTCGGGTGAGCCCGGTGCATAGCCCCGCACGGTCTCGTTGACGGGAGTGGGTACGGCGGTGACGGCATCCATGGTGCGGTGCTCCTCGAATCAGCTCGGTGGTGTACGCCGGGTGGTCCGCGCCGCGGCACCCGATCGGGGCTCCCACGACACGTTCGCGCCCTTCATGCTGCCACGCCACCACCCAGGACCACGAACCCGACTGGTCCGGTCAGCCGACGCTCACACCACGGCGGATCAGTCGCAGCAGGCGCCGTACCCGGACGGGCTCGGCGGTAGCTGTTCCCGAGACGAGGACGAGGAGGTCGATCGGATCCAGGTCAGGCTGGATTGATCCGGCGGCGCGGCACTTGTCGACCAGGCGGACCACCACCTCGAACATCGCCGCGTGCCACTGCTCATGAAGTTCGGAACGGCGTGCGCCCGGCTCCAGAGTGCGAGCAAGATCACCCTTCGCGGCCACATGGCCGACGAACGCCTCCAGCCACTCGAAGAGCGCGTCGAGCGGATCCGCGGAACCGCCCAGCAGGGCCTCTCCGAGGTCGGACAGGCCTGCGACCTCCTCGGCGTACACGGCGATGAGGAGGTCGTCCCGGGTCGGGAAGTGCCGGTAGAGGGTGGCGTTGCCGATCCCGGCACGACGGGCGACCTCGTCGAGTGGCGCGGCCGTTCCGAGCTCGTCGAAAACCGCCCGGGCTACCGCGACCAGCTGGTCGCGATTGCGTCGCGCATCGGCTCTCAGGGGCTTAACTGGGGACATCCCCACTTACTGCACAGTGTGACTAAACGGGGACTTCCCCATTTAGGAGGCGCTATGACACCCGAGGACCGGACCGCCATCACCGACCTGATCTCGCTGCACGGCCATCTCACCGACGCCGGCGAGCTCGATCGGCAGGACGAACTGTTCACCGAGGACATCACCTACGACGTTCCGCCTTCGGCCTCGGGGTGGCCGAGGGCCTGACAGCGCTGAAGGAACTCGCACTGCAGTTGGGCGACGCCAATCCCGTCGGGCACCACATCACCAACGTGGTGCTGACCGAGGAAGGTGACGGCGAGGTCCGGGCGTTGTCGAAAGGAATCGGCATCATGGCCGACGGCTCCTGCGGCAGCGGCACCTACGAAGACCGGATCGTCCACACCCCAGCCGGCTGGCGAATCGCCCACCGAACCGTCCACGCCCGCCGCGTCCCCCTCGGCGGCTAGCCCGTCTCCAACGTCCGAAGAACCTTGGGTTCTGGCCTCAGCGTCCTCAGACGCAAGCAGGTCAGGCTAGGGGCGGCGGGCGGTGGTTTGTGGCGCGGTGGCGGTAGGTTTCGGGGGTGGCTGGGATCGGGCATTTCGTGAGTGCGCAGGCGCAGGCCGACTATCTGAGGCTGTACGACGACCTGATCGGGGAGATTCCCGGGCAGCGTGAGACCAGGGATGTCGAGACGGCGTTCGGGCGGGTCCGGGTGTACCGGTTCGGGCCGGACGACGATGCGACGCCGATCGTGCTGCTGCATGGGCGCGGGGCGACCTCGGCGATGTGGGAGCCGAATCTTCCCGTGCTCGCGGCGGCACGGCCGGTCTACGCGATCGACTCCCTCGGCGAACCGGGCCGCAGCGTGCAGACCGTGCCGATCAGCTCGTCGCAGGACCAGGCCGACTGGTTGCGCGAGGTGCTCGACCAGCTCGGGCTCGAGCGGGTCCACCTCGCCGGCGTCTCGGGTGGCGGCTGGCTCGCGTTCAACCTGGCCTTGCACGCGCCAGAGCGGCTCGTCTCGATCAGCCTGCTCGAGCCGGCCCATGTGTTCGCGAAGTTCTCCAAGAGGTTCCTGCTCGGCGGATTCGCCCTGATCCCCGGTCTGCCTGATCGCTTCGGCGAACGCTTCCTCGGCTGGGTCTCCGGCGGTCCCTCGATGGATCTTCCGGTGGCGCGCCTGCTCACCCAGGGCTTGCGGGACTACCGGATGAAGCTGCCGATGCCGTCGTACGGATCCGACGCCGTACTGCGCGCTCTCCGCGTACCGGTCCTCGCTTTGCTGGGTGGTCGCAGCGTGGTCCACGATCCCCGCGTCGCGGTACGCCGTGCGCAGAGCCTGGTCCCCGACTGCGAGGCCGAACTCTGGCCCGACGCCTCACACGCGATCTCCGGCGAGTACCCCACCCAGATCAGCGAACGCATCCTCCGCTTCGTGTCCCAGCTCTAACGTCCGAAGAACCTTGGGCTATGACCTCAGGTTCTTCGGACGCAAGAGTGTTGGGTCAGGGGCGCCAGGGCATGTGTTGGAGGGCCCAGGTGTTGCCGTCGGGATCGGCGAACCAGGCGTAGAAGACGCCGCCGAGATCCTCGACCTCGCTGACCTCGACGCCGCGGCCGATCAGCTCGGCGCGGGCGGCCTCGATGTCGGCGACGACCAGGTGCAGCCCGCGGAGCGTGCCGGGCGGCATGTCGAGGGTCGGCAACCCCTCGGCCAGGGTGATCGAGCAGAACGATCCGGGCGGCGTCAGCTGAACGATGCGGACCCCGTCGGCCGGCGTGACATCGACGTCGACGTGGAAACCGGCCTTTTCGGAGTAGAACGTCTTGGCCCGCTCGAGGTCCGTCACCGGCACGGGCACCAGCTCGAGCAGGAAGGCTCCGGGCTGGACCAGCGGCGCGGTCGGGTCGACCGGGATCTCGGCTGGGTCTTGGGGAATGGTGGTCTGCGTCGGCATGGTGTCGGACATGGGATCCCCTCCTCAGGACGGACAACGGCAGCCGCCGCTCAGGCAGCAGGCCGAGAGCTGATCAGGCGGACTTCTTCGCGGCCTTCTTGGCGACCGTCTTCTTGGCCGGGGCGGCCTTCTTCGCGGCCGCGGCCTTCTTGGCCGGAGCCTTCTTCGCCACGGTCTTCTTGGCCGCCGACTTGTCGTCCGTGTCCGCGTCGCCCTTGCCGCCACCGCCCGAACCGCCACCCGCGCGGCGGGCCTTGGCTGCCTCGACCGAGGCGCGCAGGGCGGCGACCAGGTCGACGACCTCAGCACCCTCCTGCTCTTCCTCTTCCGATTCCGGGATCGGTACGCCGGCGGCCTTGGCCTCGACCACCTGCTCCAGCGCGGCGCGGTACTCGTCGTGGTACTGGTCCGGATCGAACTCGCCGCGCAGGGTGTCGATGTACGACTCGGCCATCGCCTTCTCCTGCTTGCGGATCTCCACGTCCTCGGACGGGGCCGCGAAGGATGAGTCCCGCACTTCGTCCGGCCACAGCATCACCTGCAGTACCAGGACGTCGTCGTGCGTCCGGAGCAGCCCGAGGCTCTCCCGCGACCGCAGCGCCACCTTCACCAACGCGTAGAGCTCGGAGCCCTCCAACGCGTCGCGGAGCAGCACGTAGGGCTTGGCACCGGGACCACCGTCGGCCGCGAGGTAGTACGACTTGCCCAGGTAGAGCGGGTCCACCTGGTCCGCCGGCACGAACTCGAGCACGTCGATGACCTTCTTGCTGGACAGCGGCAGGTCGGCGAAGTCGTCCGGCTCGAGCACCACCATCCGCCCGTCGGCCATCTCGTAGCCCTTGCCGATATCGGAGTACGGCACCTCCTCGCCACACTCGGCGCAGACCCGCTTGTACCGGATCCGGCCGCCGTCGGCGACGTGCACCTGACGGAACGAGATGTCCTTCTCCTCGGTCGCGGAGAACACCTTGATCGGGATCGTCACCATCCCGAACGAGATGGCGCCCTTCCAGATCGCCTGCATCGCCATCAGCTCCCGTCAGTTCAGCCCGAGGTCACCGGGTCAGATCGCCGCGGGGACCCTCCGCGGCGAGCAGGTCCGGTATCTCCTGTGTCGCGTACCACAACAGGTCTTCACCCTCGCACGAGTCGAGGGCGAAAACAGCGTCTTCATCCCCGTTTTGCGCCGCCTCCCAGCCTGCGGCCGCCTTGGCGACTACCTCCGAGGCGCCGGCCGAGTCCAGATGAATCGAGGCCACGGCCGTCCACGGCACCACCACGTGCAATTCCAGTGAGGCATCTCCGAGCTCGACCGTGCCGTCGGCCGGCGGGACCGCGCTCACCTCGCAGGCAACGACCACCCGCCTGCGTGCCGCCTCCGGATCCGCCGCGATCAGTCCGACCGAGGCTCGCGCCGCCTGCGCCATCGCGGCGTACTCGAGCTCCTCGTCGTCGCCGTCGGTGTACCACTCGCGCAGCGCCGGCGTGACGGCGTACGCGGTCAGTGGGGGCGGGCCGAACTCACCCGCGTGGCAGGCGAGGTCGAGCAGCGTGAGCGTGGATGGGATGTAGACCCTCATGAGCCCGCCTTCTTCGAAGGTGCATTCTTCTGGCGGGGCTTCCGCCGGCCGCGCGAGGCACGGTTGTGGCTGCCTTTGGTGGTGTCCAGCAGCTCGTCCAGCGCATCCGTCACGCACTGGGCGAACACGGCCAGATCCGGCATCGCCGTACGGTCCGCGTTCAGCCCGAACGACACCTTGCCGTCGTACGACGTGACGCCGACGGACAGACCCTGCCCCGGCATCAGCGGCACCACCGGGTACGACGCCAGCATCGGCGCGCCCGCCGCGTACAAGGGGAACTGTGGTCCCGGCACGTTGGTGATCACCACGTCGTCGATCGGCCGCACGGTGGCGGTCGCCACCCGGGCCGCGAGCGCGTGCAACGTGGTCGGCGCGAAGCCGGCGATCCCGACCAGCGAGCGGGCGCTGACCGCGCGACCGGTGTCCTTGTGGACCTTGGTCTGGTACGAGATCTGGTGCAGCCGCATCACCGGCGAGTTCTCTCCGACGGGGAGGTTCACGGTCGAGGCGATCACCCGGGAACCGAGCGAGGTCGGCTCCTCGTCATCGTCGTCGCGGATGCTCACCGGGACCACCGCCCGGACGCCGCGGGTCGGGCTGACGCTCTCACCACGGGTCATCATCCAGGCCCGCAACGCGCCCGCGACGACGGCCAGCACCACGTCGTTGACCGTGCCGCCGTGCATCGCGCGCACGGTCCGGTAATCCTCGAGATCCGTCTCGACCGTGGTGAACCGGCGTTGACCGGACGTCTTCACATGCAGCGAGCTCTCCTGCACGTGCCGCTGGGCGACCACCGAGCCTACGACGTCCCCAAGCACCTCGCGAACCGAGGTGGACCCGGTCAGACTGGCCATCTCCGCGCGGGCCAGCTCCAGCACCGCGGTCGGGGTCCGAGTGGCGTCCGCAAAGACGCCGGCGAGCAACTCCAGGGCCGAGGGCGGATGGGCCGGCTGCCAAGTGTCCGTCGGGGTGTCGCGGGGATGCGCGGTCGCATCGAGGACCACCTGGCCGATGTCGACCGTGCTGTTGCCGTCGACAAGCGCCTGGTGGGACTTCGAGATGATCGCGAACCGGTCGCCTTGCAGGCCCTCGACGAGATACATCTCCCAGAGCGGCCGGGCCCGGTCCAGCCGGCGCGACATGATCCGCGCGACGAGCTCGAGGAGCTGGGCGTGATTGCCTGGCCTCGGCAGAGCGGACCGGCGTACGTGGAAAGTGATGTCGAAGTCTTCGTCGTCGACCCAGACCGGCCCGGCGAACCGGCCCGGCACCTGCTGGACCCGCTGCCGGTACCGCGGCACGAAGGCGATCCGGTCCCGGATCAGCGCGACCAGGCTCTCGTAGTCGAACCCGTCGTCACCGTGCACCGGCGGCTCGAAGATGTCCACCGTGCCGACATGCATCGGTGTCGCGGGGCTCTCCGCCTTCAGAAAGGTGAGATCCAGCGACGTCAACCGGTCCGGCATCTGGGTCCACCTTCCTGTCTCGAAGAGCCTGTCCAGTCACCCTAACGGTCAGCGCCGACAGTGGGCTGCGACACTACTCGGTGTCCTTTGCGGGACACTCAAGGCGATCGTGACACGACCGATGGTGCGTAGCGGGAACCTCCTGCGGCACGCGTTCGTATGGGCATGTGGGCGTGTCTCGCGCCGCTGCTGGAACCGACATGCGAAAGGCCCCTCGTCATCATGCGTTCGACGCTCTCCCGCGGTACCGCGCTCGCGCTCCTGCCCGCCCTCGGCATGCTGGTCCTGGCCGGCTGCGGGGACGACTCCAGTGCGGGCTCGAGCCCCAGTACCACGCCGTCGACCGCGCCGACGAGCGCACCCAGTACGGTCGCGACCCCGACCACGCCGCCCACCGGGAAGCCGTCGAACACTACCGACCCGTCCCGTGAGCAGGCCGACGTGACCATCAACGTCACCGTTGCCAACGGCAAGGTCAACCCGAGCGGCACCAGCATCAAGGTGAAGGCCGGCCAGACCGTCCTGGTCACCGCGGTCAGCGACGCGGCCGACGAGCTGCATATCCACGGTTACGACAAGGAGCTCGAGCTCCAGCCCGGCAAGCCTGCGTCGGTGAAGTTCACCGCGGACATGAAGGGCACGTTCGAGGTCGAGACGCACGAGAGCGGCAAGCTGGTCGCCAAGCTCGTCGTTTCGTGACCGCGCTGCTTCTGCCGCTGCACGGGATCGGCGGTCGACAGGATCTGCCTGTCCCGTTCGGCCTGGCCGTCGGCGGTGCCGCCGTCGCGATCGCGCTGTCCTTCGTGATACTCGGGCTAGCCTGGCGCAACCCGAAGTACCGTGGCAACGCCTCCGGCAAACCGTTGCCCGCCGCAATCACCCGGACGGTGGACTCGGCGGCGTTCCGCTGGTTCGTCCGGCTGGTCGGCCTGGCGATCTTCCTCTACGCGATGGTCGCGCTGCTGTTCGGCGTGGACCGGCTGACGAACCCGATCTTCGGGTTCATCTACATCCTCGTCTGGGTCGGGCTGGTCCCGATCTCACTCCTGCTCGGCCCGGTCTGGCGCACGCTGAACCCACTCCGGACGATCCACCTGCTGGTCTGCAAGGCGCTGCGGCAGCCGCCGTCCAAGGGGTTGCTGCAACTTCCTGCCTGGCTGGGGCTGTGGCCGGCCGTACTGGGCATCTTCGCCTTCACCTGGCTCGAACTGGTCGCCCCCGACCGCGCCACCCTTCCGGTCCTGCAGGCCTGGCTTGCCCTGTACGTCGTGATCACGCTGTTCGGCGCGATCCTCTTCGGCGACCGATGGTTCTCCACCGGCGACCCGTTCGAGGTCTACGCCACTCTGATGTCCCGGCTGTCCCCCTGGGGCCGCCGGACCGACGGCGCCTTGGTGATCCGCCGCCCGCTGGAGAACCTCGATGGTCTGAAGCCACAACCCGGGCTGGTCGGCATGGTCGCCGCGTTGCTCGGCAGCACGGCGTACGACGGGTTCTCGAACTCGTCCGCGTGGATCGGCTGGGCCCAGAACACCGACTACTCGATGACGCTCCTCGGTACCCTCGCGCTGATCGGGTTCATCCTGTTCGTCCTGATCACGTACTCCGGCGCCACGCTGCTGGCGGGAAGACTCTCCGACAGCTCCCGTACTGCGCTGCCTGGGTTGTTCGCGCACTCGGTGATCCCGATCGCGTTCGGCTACGTGGTCGCGCACTACCTGACGCTGTTCATCCTGGAAGGCCAACGGACGCTGATCTACCTCAGCGACCCTCTCAGCAACGGCGCCAACATCTTCGGTACCGGGCTGCTGGGCCTTAATACCTCAATCACCAACCACAGCACGGCAATCTCGGTCATCCAGGTGCTCGCGGTCGTCTGCGGCCACCTGATGGGCGTCATCTCCGCTCACGATCGAGCCGTAGCCCTCTTCCCCCGCCACAAGGCATTGGCCGGCCAACTGCCGCTCCTCGTCGTCATGGTCGCCTACACGGTCGGCGGCCTGACCCTGCTCTTCTCTTCTTAGTACTCCGAGCTAGCACTGCGATCTCCCACGCTGCTCCAGCTGGTCCCTGCGGTGGGGTTGACGTTCAGGTGGTACGTCGCCCAGAGGCGCGGGTGGTCGCGGGCCTATAGGTGTGGGTGGTTCGCGGGCCTATAGGTGTGGCTGGTTCGCGGGCCTATAGGTGTGGCTGGTTCGCGGGCCTGTAGGTGTGGGTGGTTCGCTACTTGATGGGTGCATGTGGTTCGCGTCGCCGGGCTGCGTGATGGTGCCAGTCGCGGCGATGTGTATCAAGGGCGCCTTCGGCGTCCCCTTCGGGGATCGAACAAGTTCGACCCTTGACACAAATCACCTCGACCAGGGAAGGACGCAGCTATCCCGGAGCCGCTGGGAGGTACGGCCACAGTCCAGGTGACTCCGCCCCGGCGTTCGACTGCGGATGCCAGGTGCGAGCGACCCGAAAGAACCACGGGCAAGACCTGGAGATCCAACGCGGATGGTCCTCCCAGGGCCGGACCGGGCAGAGGTCTGCCGAGGCGGACGACTACCTGGTGCTGGATGTGGCGCCGCCCAGAACTGCGGGACCGCCCCAGATGCGGCGGTCCCCGGAACCGCAGGAATCCCGCCAGATGTAGCGATCCCGGAACCGCAAGAGTCGCCCTGGGTTGGCGATCCACGGAACCGCGGGAGAGTGAGTGCCCCAGGTGTGGGATCCCCGGAACCGCAAGAGTCGCCCTGGGTTTGGCGATCCCGGAACCGCGGGAGAGTGAGTGCCCCAGGTGTGGGATCCCCGGAACCGCAAGAGTCCCCTCGGGTGTGGCGGTCCCCGGAACCGCAAGAGTCGCCCTGGGTTTGGCGATCCCGGAACCGCGGGAGAGTGAGTGCCCCAGGTGTGGGATCCCCGGAACCGCAAGAGTCCCCTCGGGTGTGGCGGTCTCCGGAACCGCAAGAGTCGCCCTGGGTTGGCGATCCACGGAACCGCGGGAGTGCCCGGGTGTGGCAGCCCCGAATGTGGGGGTGAACGCAGCGGTAGGCGGGATGGAGGTCCGTAGTGGTTGCGACTACCCAGTCGATCAGGCCACGATTCTCAACCCACGGATCGAAGTCCGCCGAAATCCACCCGCCCGGTGTTGGACGCATCCACCGGCCGGTGCCGCCGGTGGATGCTTTGTCACCTGTAGAACCAGGCTCGGACGCCCCACGGATCGATAGCGGCCGCACCTGTCAGGGTTGGTACCGCCGGTGGGCGGGCGGTCCCCCGTGGTGTTGCCGACCTAGCCAGCCGCGGGCAGATCGCCCCACGGATCGAAGACGGGCGCATCCACTGGAGGCGCGTCGCCGATCGGTGTGGCACCACCGGTCGACCCGACCGCGGGAGCCTCGCCCCACGGGTCGAAGGTCGCCGCATCCACTGGGCTGGGGTCGCCGGTGAGTGTGGTGCCACCGGTCGACCCGACTACGGGAGCCTCGCCCCACGGGTCGACGATCGCCGCATCCACCGGGCTGGGGTCGCCGGTGAGTGTGGTGTCACCGGTCGAGGCGGCCGTGGGAGCGTCGCCCCATGGGTCGACGAGCGTCGCGTCTGCCGGGGTGGTGGACCCGGTGGGCGTGGTGGACCTGGCCGCGGGCGCAGTCGAGATCGCCGTCGCGGGGGCCGTGGGTGGGGCGGGTGGTGGTCGGTAGCGGATCCGGGTAGTCGGATCAGGGTCGGCCCAGGTGGGGCGTTCGACCTGGACGATGCCGTCGGCCAGGGTGATGGTCCAGCGGCCGGCGTGCTGGGCGATGTGGTGGGCCTTGCAGAGCAAGACCAGGTTGCAGAGCTTGGTGGCGCCGCCGTCGATCCAGTGCACCAGATGGTGGGCTTCGCAGCTGATCGGTGGGGCACCACACACCACACAACCGCGGTCGCGGAAGTTGAGGGCTTTGCGGATATGGCCGGTCACGAAGCGCTTGGTCCAGCCGACATCCAACGGCACAGAGTTCTTACCCAAGATGAGCGGGGTGACCGCGGCGTCGCAGGCGAGCCGGCGGATCGCGGCCGCGGACAGGCCGTCGCCGTAGACCAGGTCACCGATCCCCGCACCACCGGCGCCGGAGCGCA
>Ga0193717_1000201_pt1 | contig 48299 bp, 41 predicted proteins | sample U2c2metaG_FD_145900 | JGI IMG/M metagenome (GOLD analysis project Ga0193717, IMG submission 145900) | Soil microbial communities from a riparian zone of the East river system, Colorado, United States - U2c2 | ecosystem: Environmental > Terrestrial > Soil > Riparian zone | place: USA: East River... | reverse complement strand
CCTTCTTATAAGACTCTTGATAAAGTCTACCAAATTTGGCATCTGTAATTTCTACTGACATCTCTTAAAGTTAATCATTAATAAATACTTCTTCGTGGAGATGTTAAGTCTGTATAGGACGAGTCACTGACCCCTGCCTGATCTTAACATCCTTTAATAAATTTAAAATATTTTATTCGTCTACTTGATGATTACAAATATTTTACAGATATTTGCACACTCTTAAAAAAATTAAGCGAAGAACAATTAACAATATATTATAAGGCATGTCTAGAGTTTGTGATCTAACCGGAAAAATGGCAATGACAGGTTTTAATGTTTCTCACTCAAACGTTAAAACTAAGCGTAAGTTTTATCCCAACTTACAACTTCAGAAATTTTATATTCCTGAGGAAGATCGTTGGATAACACTGAAAGTATCTACTTCAGCTATCAAAACCATCAATAAAATTGGTATTACAGAAGCGATCAACCGCTTCATGAAAAAAGGATTTTTGTAGAAACAATTGGTTGATGTGAAATCAACCGTAATAATAAGAAAATGGCAAAAAAAGGTAACAGAGTACAAGTTATTCTAGAGTGTACAGAACATAAAACCAGTGGCATGCCTGGTATGTCTAGATATATCTCTACTAAAAACCGTAAAAACACTACTGAAAGATTAGAGTTGAAAAAATTCAACCCGGTCCTGAAGAAAGTAACTGTACATAAAGAAATTAAGTAATACGTTTAGTATTAACGACTAAACACAATCTATTTAGATCATGGCAAAAAAGGTAGTTGCAACCCTTAAAACGGGAAAAGGAAAAGAATATTCAAAAGTCATCACAATGACTAAATCACCGAAAACAGGTGCTTATTCTTTCAAAGAAGTTATTGTTCACAACGATCACGTTCAGGATGCTATTGTTGCATCTAGAAAATAATATTAATATTAGCTAATATTAAAGCCGTCCCTTTATACTGGGAGGGCTTTTTTTATTTTATCAAAACATTCATATGGGTTTATTCGATTTTTTTAAGAAAAAGGAGACTGCGCCAGAAGCGCAGGATGCTCTCGATAAGGGATTAGAGAAAACTAAAGAAGGTTTTTTAAGTAAGATCACTAAAGCCGTAGCCGGCAAATCTACTGTTGATGATGATGTCCTGGATAATCTGGAAGAGGTTTTGGTAACTTCCGATGTGGGTGTCAGCACGACATTAAAAATTATGGGGCGCATTCAGGACCGGGCTGCCAAAGATAAATACCTTTCTACTTCGGAGCTCAACGGCATGCTGCGTGATGAGATCCAGCTGCTCCTTGCTGAAAACAACAGCAATGATTTCAGAAATTTTGAATACGGAGGCGATCATAAGCCATATGTAATTATGGTCGTCGGTGTAAACGGAGTGGGCAAAACCACAACAATCGGCAAACTGGCACACAAACTAAAAGCGGAAAACTTAAAGGTGGTTTTAGGAGCAGCGGATACGTTCAGGGCTGCAGCTGTTGACCAAATCAAACTTTGGGGTGAGCGTGTGGATGTACGTGTGGTGGCACAGGCCATGGGTTCAGATCCGGCATCTGTGGCCTTTGATACGCTGCAGTCTGCTGTAGCAAATGGTGAAGATGTAGCTATTATTGATACTGCCGGACGCCTGCACAATAAAGTCGGTCTGATGAACGAGCTGGGCAAAATAAAAAATGTCATGCAAAAGATCGTTCCCGGGGCACCGCACGAAATACTGCTGGTACTGGATGGTTCGACCGGTCAAAATGCCTTTGAGCAATGCAAGCAGTTTACTGAAGCTACGGATGTAAATGCATTGGCCATTACTAAACTTGATGGCACGGCCAAAGGTGGCGTGGTGATCGGTATTTCTGATCAGTTCAAGATCCCGGTAAAATATATCGGGGTTGGCGAAGGGGTGAACGATCTTCAATTATTTGATAAAAAAGCTTTCGTTGACAGCTTGTTTAAATAGACAAAAGCATTCTAATTAGAATACATGAATACAAAAACAATATCCAGGGTAGCACCCGCAAAGAAACCTAAGATCAATGTGATCACATTAGGCTGCTCAAAAAATACTTACGACTCTGAGGTATTAATGGGTCAATTGCGCGGCAACAGCCTGGATGTGACCCATGAGTCCAATCAGATGGGCAAGGATGACATCGTAGTGATCAATACCTGCGGATTTATTGACAATGCCAAGCAGGAATCAATAGACACTATACTTCAATACAGCCAGTTAAAAAACGAAGGAAAAGTCGGAAAAGTAATTGTGACCGGATGTTTATCTGAACGGTACAAGCCGGAACTGGAAGCCGAGATCACCAACGTTGATGCTTACTTCGGCACCAATGACCTGAACAATTTACTGCATTCTCTGGGTGCCAATTACAAACATGAGCTGATTGGCGAGCGCATGCTGACCACTCCTTCTCATTTTGCTTATTTTAAAATTGCCGAAGGCTGTAACCGTCCCTGTTCGTTTTGCGCCATTCCTTTAATGCGCGGCAAACATGTATCGAGAGATATGAACGAGCTTGTAAACGAAGCCAAAATTCTGGCGGCAGGCGGCACTAAGGAACTGATCCTGATCGCGCAGGACCTGACTTATTACGGCCTGGACATCTATGGCAAACGTAATCTGGATGAATTATTGCGCAGAATCTCTGATGTAAACGGCATAGAATGGATCAGACTCCAATACGCATACCCTTCCGGCTTCCCAATGGAAATCCTCGAAGCCATGAATGAGCGGGAGAACATTTGCAAGTACCTGGACATGCCATTGCAGCACATTACAGACAACATGCTGAAATCTATGCGCAGGGGCATTACCAAACAAAAGACCATTGACATTGTAAACCAGATCAGGGACAAAGTGCCCAATATCGCGATGCGGACCACATTGATCTGCGGATACCCGGGCGAGACCGAACAGGATTTCGAAGAAATGCTGAATTGGGTGGAAGAAACACGTTTTGACAGATTGGGTTGTTTCACATATTCCCATGAAGAAAAAACACATGCCCACAATCTTATTGACGATGTTCCTGAAGAGGTAAAACAGGAACGTGTAGATGCCATTATGGAACTGCAGCAGGGCATTTCATTTGAGATCAACCAGGAGAGAATAGGCAATACTTATAAGGTTTTGATAGATAGAAAAGAAGGCGGCTTCTTTATAGGCCGTACAGAATTTGATTCGCCGGAAGTGGACAACGAGGTGTTGATAGATGCAGCCACTGGTTATGCAGCGATCGGCAGCTTTGTACAGGTTAAGATTGACCGGGCAGAGGATTTTGATCTGTATGGACAGATTGTAAAATAAAGGCTTGAAACTATGAGTTATAGTTTATTAACTTAAATTCGTGGCAATGCAAGCTAAATACATCTCCTACAAGGAAACCAACGCTTTCTCTTCAATAGTGCTGGATTATATTGACAGCAAATCACTATTGCGCCCCTTTTATCAATACTCCCCGGACCACCAGGGCTTTGCTGAAGCTATAGAAAAGCGGGATTTTACAGGAGACCGTTCCATACTGGTCAGTACGCTGAACAAACAATATTCGGGGATTGAAACCCTTGATTTGGTCCGAAAAAACATAGCTTTACTAGCTGATAAACAAACTTTTACCATTACTACAGGGCATCAGCTCAATATATTTACCGGTCCGCTTTATTTTATTTACAAAATTGTTACGGCCATAAACCTGGCCAAAGAACTTAAAGCAAAATTCCCTGACTATAATTTTGTACCGGTCTATTGGATGGCCACCGAAGATCATGATTTTGAAGAAATCAACCATGTGAAGATCGAGGACAGGATGCTGACCTGGAACAAACCGGCAGCAGGCGCTACAGGACAGCTGAGTACCAAAGACATGGAAGATGTGCTGGTAGCTTATAAAGGCTATCTGGGAATCAGTGAGAACGGCCTTCAGCTGGCAGAACTGACAGACCTGGCCTACTCCGGACAGCATAAACTGAGTGATGCTACCAGGATACTGGTAGATGCACTGTTTGGAAAGTACGGACTGGTGTGTGTGGATGCCGATGACCGGGCTTTGAAGCAGCAGTTTTCGGAGATCGTTTTTAAAGACATTACCGAACAAAACAGCTTTCAGCGGATTTCTGAAAGCAATAAATCTCTCGAAGATCTGGGTTATAAACCACAGGTCAACCCAAGAGAGATCAACTTTTTTTACATGGCCGATGGCCTGCGGGAAAGGATCATACGGGAGGGCGGCATTTATAAAGTAATGAATACCGGAATTGGTTTCAGCACTCAGGAACTGCGGGAGGAGATCCATGACTTTCCCGAAAGGTTTAGTCCGAATGTAGTGATGCGACCGGTATACCAGGAGGTGATCCTGCCGAATCTGGCCTATATTGGCGGCGGTGCCGAAACCACCTACTGGCTGCAGCTAAAGGCGAGCTTTGAGCATTATGGCGTGGATTTTCCTGTTTTGATCCTGAGGAACTCTGCACTGGTCATCGACAAAAGAAGTGAAGCCAGGATGCACATTTTAGGCATTAGCCATAAAGACCTGTTTAACAACACCGATTTACTTAAGAATGAATGGATCAAAGCCCATGTACCACTTCGGTTCGCACTGGAAGATGAACAGCGTGCCATCAGCTTCATATTTGAGCAGATCAAGCTGACAGCTTACAAGATCGACAAAACCCTTTCTGAATCGGCGGATGCGGCTAAGACCAGGACGTTTAAACTGATTGCGACGCTGGAAAAAAAATTACTGAGGGCAGAAAAACGAAAGCATGCCACTTCACTCTCTCAGATCGACAGCCTGAAGGACAAATTGTTCCCTTCCGGAGTTTTACAGGAACGGGTGCTGAATATTGCTCCGATGTACGTGCTTTATGGCCCTGACTTTATTGAAGCACTGATCAGCAGTTTTAAACCGCTGGATCATGAATTTACAGTTCTATTTGCCTAAAAAATAATGACCTTTTATACTTTTACAGAAAAAAACCTGCGCCAGTTTACTGAGAATGTCTTCCTGAAAATGGGATGCCCGGAAAAAGATGCAATACTGGCTGCTGATGTACTGCTGAGATCTGACTTAAGGGGGATCGACTCTCATGGTGTAGCGCGTCTGAGCGGATATGTTCGTCTTTGGGAAAAGCAGCGCATTAATGCTACACCCAATGTAAGGATAGTGCATGAAACAGCAACTACTGCCACAGTGGACGGAGACGCGGGTCTGGGACTTGTGGTCGCTCCTTTTGCCATGAAGATCGCCATTGAAAAAGCAAAGGTCTATGGCAGCGGCTGGGTATCCGTTAAAAATTCCAATCACTTTGGAATAGCCGGATACCATGCCCTAATGGCTGTGGAACAGGATATGATCGGGATCAGCATGACCAATGCAAGTCCGCTTGTCGCTCCAACTTACTCCAGCGAGCGTTTGCTGGGCACCAACCCGATGTGCTATGCTTTTCCTGCCGGAAAATACCCTCCGGTAATAGTAGATATGGCGACCGCGGCAGCAGCGAACGGGAAGCTGGAGATTGCGCAGCGTTCAGGTTCATCTATCCCAGAGGGCTGGGCACAGGACGCATCTGGAAATCCCTCAACAGATCCGCACCAGTTGAAACAAGGCGGTTCTTTATTGCCCCTGGGCAGTGATAAAGACCATGGCAGTCATAAGGGCTATGGTCTGAGCGCAACTGTAGACATTTTATCTGCCGTGCTTTCAGGCGCCAACTATGGACCATGGGTACCTCCTTTTGTAGCTTTCCTTGAGCCATCTGCCAATCCCGTGGGCGCAGGCATTGGGCATTTTTTTGGCGCCATGCGTGTCGACGGGTTCCGTCCGGCGCAGGAGTTTAAAGATCATCTGGACAACTGGATCGAGCGGTTTAAATCGGCCAAACCGGTAGACGCAGCGCATAAAGTGATTATTCCCGGTGAGCCTGAATATGATTTTGAGAAAGAGCGAATAAAAAACGGCATCCCGTTAATAGATGCCGTTGTAAATGATTTAAATGAGTTGGCCCTTAAATTGGGGATAGCAGATTTGTCTTAATGAATTCCTCTCAGCAGCCGGTTCCATCTTATCTTACTAAAAAATGAACCATTGGTATCAAAACTCATCCAAATAAACAGTGCTTTACCTACGATATGGTCTTCAGGGACGAAACCCCAATACCTTGAATCAAGGGAATTATGTCTGTTGTCTCCCATCATCCAGTAATAGTCCATTTTAAAGGTATAAGTGTCAGCAGGCTTCCCGTTGATGAGCCAGCCATTATCTGATTTTTCCAGTTTATTTCCTTCATAGATCCTGATGCTTCTTTCATATAGCGGCATTGTCGCGCTATCAAGTTTGACAGTCCATCCTTTCTTAGGAATAATGATCGGGCCAAAATTATCGACATTCCAGTTTCTGTTGGGATCAAATGGAAAAACATCCATCTCCCTTTCGCCTTCGGGTCTGGTCACGGCTTTTACAGACTGTACAAAATCAAGTTTCCTGACTTCGTCCATCATGATTTCAGAACCGGTAAATAAATAGGATGAAGCGCTGAGCTGTGTAATGTCCGGGTCTGCATCCCTCATACTGAATCCCATGTCCTGAAAAATGCCAAAATTCACGTCAGCAGTCTTAAATGTGACTTCATAAGTAAAATTACCTGTTTTTTTCAATTTTTCAGGCTTGCCGTTTACAGAGACGGTTCCGGCTTTCATACTTACCGTATCACCGGCTATGGCAATACACCGTTTGATATAGTTTTCACGTTTATCTACCGGGCGGCTCACTATAGTATATTGAGAATTGACACTTTTCCAGCCGCTATGTCTTACCATTTGATAATAATCTACTTCCTGCTGTTCCAGAGCTACCGTATCCCCCTGCGGATAATTGAATACCACAACGTCATTGCGCTTGATATCTGACAGCCCGGGTAACCTGCGGTAGTCCCACTGGATGCCCTCCCAATAAGCCTTGGTGCCTGTAATTGGCATGGTATGGTGTGCAAATGGAAATGCCACAGGGGTCATCGGGATGCGGGGCCCATAGTTTACCTTGCTTACAAAAAGGAAATCCCCGATCAAAAGCGACCGTTCCATAGAACCAGTAGGGATCGTATAAGCCTCAATAAAAAATACCCTGATAATAGTTGCAGCAATCACGGCAAACAGAATTGCATCTACCCACTCCCTGCTTTTGCTTTTTTTCTTCTTTGGCTTGTTGTTTTCGGCTTTGTTCTTTTGCCAGAATTTCCAACTCATATGATGTTGTTATTTAAAATTAAATATATCGGTAATGTTATAAAAACCTTGTCTTTTTTCCAGCCACTCTGCTGCGATGATCGCTCCCAGTGCAAAGCCTGAGCGGTTGTGCGCGGTATGCTTAAACTCTATTTCATCTACCTCTGAACTGTATACTACAGTATGGGTTCCGGGAACACTGTCAATTCTGTGCGACTCGATCAGCAATTGTTCTTTTTTCAATATGTCATCAAAAGGGATTCCTTCAAGTTCATTTACCCACTCACTTTTCCTGTCTAAATTGGCAATAATATCTTCTGCAATGGTCATTGCCGTCCCGCTCGGGGAATCCAGCTTCTGGGTATGATGGATCTCCTCCACCTGTACTTCATAAGCAGGATAATCATTCATCAGTTTAGCCAGTAATTTATTCATGTGAAAGAAGAGATTAACCCCAATGCTAAAGTTAGACCCGTACAGCAAGGTATTGTTACTCACTATGCATTCATTCTTAACTTCCTGCAGCTCTCCATACCACCCTGTAGTGCCGACCACCACCGGCAGATTGGCATCAAAACAAGCATAAATATTTCCTAATGCCGCATCCGGGGCACTAAAATCTATCGCCACATCCGCCTTACGTAAATTACTTTCGGTTAGGTCTTCCTGATTGTCAATGGTGATCTTCAAAACGATCTCATGACCCCTCTCTAAAGCAAAACGCTCAATGATCTGCCCCATTTTTCCATAACCAAGCAATGCTATCTTCATCTTTTTATTTTTTATCCGTTATTATACCATATCCCTTCGCAGATAAATGTGCACCAGCAATTTATTTGCGAATCAAAAGTATCAAAATTTAAGTGTAAGTTTTATACCGGGCACAGGCTGGTTGAAGCCATACATCGTATTCGCGTCGATTATGCCGGGGCTGACCTTAAAAGCAATGTCGCCTACATCAAAGTATTTAAGACGTGCGTCAATATAAGCCTCGACCACATTGAGCAGGTAAAGGCCCACAAATGAGAAAACGATCACCTCCCGGTTGCGCCGGAAAGTGTCTTTGGCCAGGATCAGTCCATCCTGCTGACGGTCCTGAAGAAAACCTTCCGGATTCCGTTCTCCGGGATGTAGAACCCTGAATTCCAATTCTTTAAGCACAATCTTGTAATTGTTGTTGTTTTCAATATAAGAAAGTGTGAGCAGTGTGGCACCGGTATAGATGCCGGCTACCTTGGCAAGACGGTAAACCGTTACCCCATTGCCTAATTGCCCCATACCTGGCAATATCATAGACCTGAACGCAGCCTTCTTTCCCGCAACTTTTCCCGGATTTATGTAAGCAGGTCGTTTTTTTAGGGTATCTGTTTTCTGAATGGTCTGGGCCGTGCTGTCTTTTTTAATGCTTACCGGCTGCTGGGCCTTTAAGGACAAGGCAGAAAAAAACACCAGTACCGACAGCAGAAAAAAATTGCGCATTACCAATCTAATAATTCTAAAATACGGCTCAGGTCATCTTCCGATACAAAAGGGATTTCGATCGCACCTTTACCATTTTCGCCAACTTTCAGTTTGACCTTGGTGGCAAATTTAGAAGCCAGATCCCGCTGAAGTTTTTGATATTCGAAAGAAACACCCGGAGACTGCTTACCCTGTTTCGGTTTTAGCTGTATGCTGTTGATGTTCCTTACCAATTCTTCCACCTTACGCACAGAAAGGCCTTTTTCTATGATCTCATCATGAATAAAAAGCTGCTTGTCTGCCTGATCTACATTGATCAGCGCACGGGCATGCCCCATGGATATCTTCTGGTCTCTTATGGAGATCTGAATGGCAGGTGGTAATTTCAACAGACGCAGGTAATTGGTTACGGTAGTACGGTTCTTGCCTACCCTTTCGCCGAGTTGCTCCTGTTTAAGGTTGCATTCATCAAGCATGCGCTGAAAACTGAGGGCAACCTCTATGGCATTCAGGTTTTCCCGCTGAATGTTCTCTATCAGCGCCATTTCCAGCATCTGCTGGTCATCCGCAGTCCGGACATAGGCCGGTATTTGTGTAAGACCTGCAAGTTTTGAGGCCCTTAACCTCCGTTCACCTGAAATCAGCTGATACTTACCGCCGGTGTGTTTGCGCACGGTAATGGGTTGTATAAGCCCCTGTACTTTGATGGACTCAGCAAGCTCATTTAAAGCAACCTGATCAAATTCAGTGCGTGGCTGATATGGATTCGTTTCCACATCACTGATGTTGACCAGGCCTATACTATTGTTATGGGTTTCATGTCTGGTCTCACTTACCGGATTAACTCCGTTCTTTGGCGGGTTAACAGCATCAGAATCATCCAAAAGCGCACTTAATCCTTTACCTAAACCTGTTTTTCGCTGAAAAGATGTCATTAATATATTTTTAAATTATCGCCGTTGTTGAATCTGCCACCTCTTTCACCATCCCGTTTTTGCTCACGATCTCGCGTGCCAGGTTCAGGTAATTAATAGCACCCTTACAATTTGCATCGTGCATAATCACCGAAACACCATAACTAGGTGCTTCACTTAAACGTGTATTGCGCTGAATAATTGTATCAAATACCAGGTCCTGAAAATGTGTTTTTACTTCTTCCACTACCTGGTTGGAAAGGCGCAGACGAACATCATACATGGTCAGCAATATGCCTTCTATTTCCAGTTCGGTATTTAAGCGGCTTTGCACAATCTTGATCGTATTCAGCAGCTTACCTAATCCCTCAAGAGCGAAATATTCGCACTGTACCGGGATGATCACTGAGTCAGCAGCGGTCAGGGCATTAATCGTGATCAGACCCAAAGACGGGGAGCAGTCTACAATGATAAAATCATACTGGTCCTTTACCTTCTCCAGCACCGCCTTCATTTTATATTCCCTGTTATTCAGGTTGATCATCTCTATTTCTGCGCCTACCAGGTCAATATGCGCAGGCAGCAGGTCAAGATTCGGGGTGTCTGTTTTTTGAATGGCTTCGGAAGGCTCCACATCATTGATGATACACTCATAAATGCTGTTCTTGATGCTTCTTGGATCAAATCCGATTCCCGAAGTAGAATTGGCCTGGGGATCGGCATCAACCAATAAGGTCCTGTATTCCAGTACGGCTAAACTTGCGGCCAGATTGATCGATGAGGTAGTTTTACCTACTCCGCCTTTCTGATTTGCCAGTGCAATAATTTTACTCATCTATCTTATTAATAATTTCAATTATTCGTTTAAGGCTTGCTTTTACTCGTGGTAAATCTATAAAAAATGCTATTTTTGCGATGATTCAGGCATATTTTAACGAATAGCTAAGATACAAACTAAAAGGCAAAACTAGCATTAAAGCCATAAGTGTTTTACACATCTTATTAACAATTTATACATGGTTACGATCATATCAGGCACAAACAGACCTTCAAGTAATACGCTTAAAGTTGCTAAATATTATCAAAAGATACTGAAGCTAAAAGGCCTGGAAACCCATCTTTTTAACCTGGAGGACCTGCCCCCGACACTCATTTCTTCCGATCTCTACGGAAAGCGCAGCCCTGAGTTTGAAGCCATCCAGGAAATGATCGCACAAACGACCAAATTCCTGTTCATCATACCCGAATACAATGGCAGTTTTCCAGGTGTTCTCAAAACTTTCATAGATGCATGCAATTTTCCGGACAGCTTTTACGACAAAAAAGCTGCACTGGTAGGCGTATCCTCAGGAAAATATGGTAACATCAGGGGGATCGATCATTTTGGCGGTGTCTGCAGCTACCTTCACCTCAATGTCCTGCCCTTAAGGCTGCACATTGCCGCCATCAGAATGGAACTGGATGAACAGGGCAATTTTTTTAAAGAGGATACACTTAAATTTACTGACCAGCAGATGGATAAATTTATTGCGTTTTAAAACTGATCCAGGTTTTCCCCTCATTCCCGAATACAAAATAACCCGGATGCAGCATTTCCGCAAGATCTTCCAGCACATCAACAGCACGTTCAGCACTGACTGATCCAATTGACTGGTCATCGAGCAGGTAAACCCTGTTGTATGCTACCGATGGCCATTCCGCATGCAGCATAGCAGGGACAACGCCCATTAACTCCAGTATGCCCACACCATCTTCATAATAAATAACCACCCCGGCATTGACAGGGTCATCCTGAAGCTCGCCTCCGGCAGCATTGATCAGCCATTCAAGATCAGTGTCAAGCTCATTTTTGGCATTCAGGACAGCAACCATTACGCGGTCCATAAACTTGATCTTATGCTGTACAATTTCCACCCGTTCCTGCAAATATTCGCGCAAGACCTCATCCTCCAGCTTATTTATCACCGCATTTAAAAAAGACATACCGATTTATTTATTATTTTGTGCAAAATTAGTATTCCTATGCTGATGCACCGTATCATCGCCCATCTTTTTTCAGCCTTATTACTGACCTGCATCCTTTCCTGCGGACATTCTTCTTCAGATGATGGCAAGAAGGTATTCAATATGAATCTGGATCAAAATCTAACCTCGCTGGATCCTGCTTTTGCACGCAATCAAAACGCAATATGGATGATCAACCAGATCTTTAACGGACTGGTACAGATAGACAGCGCTTTAAATACGAAGCCCTGTATCGCAAAGACCTGGCAGATTTCAGCAGACAAACTTACCTATACTTTCAATTTGCGTGAAGACGTATATTTTCACGACCACGAGCTGTTTCCAAACGGCAAAGGCCGCAAAGTCACTGCTGCAGATTTTGTATATAGTTTCTACCGCCTTATTGATCCCAAAGTAGCTTCCTCCGGCGGCTGGATATTTGGCGATAAGGTCAAAGGCATCAGCAACTTCATTGCAATCAACGACACTACGTTTCAAATCAAACTGATCAAACCCTTTCCGGCCTTCATGAACCTGCTGACTACCCAATATTGCTCGGTGGTACCAAAGGAAATTGTAGATCACTACGGAAAGGATTTTCGCAGTCATCCGGTAGGCACCGGCCCTTTTAAATTCCGGTACTGGAAAGAAGATGAAATACTGGTTTTACTGAAAAACGAACATTACTGGGAAAAACAGGGCAAGGACCAGCTGCCTTTTCTTGATGCCGTAAAAATCACATTCATCAGCGATAAGCAAAGTGCATTCATGAACTTTATTAAAAAGGAGCTTGATTTTTTTGATAAGGTTGACGGCAGCTATCGGGATGACATCCTGACCAAGAGCGGAAAAATGACAGCGAAGTACAAAGGCAAATTTATACTGCGCAAGGGGCTTTATTTATGCACGGAGTACATAGGCATTTTAGTCGACACCAATATTGCAATCACCAAACATTCTCCGTTGCGGTATAAAAAAGTGCGTCAGGCCATCAACTATGCAATCGACAGGGCAAAACTGATCAAATACCTGCGCAATGGCATAGGTATACCGGCCACTTCAGGTTTTATTCCGCAGGGGATGCCGGGATTTGACAGCACTGCTGTAAAGGGTTATCACTATGACCCAAAAAAAGCCGCCCGCTTGCTTGCAGAGGCCGGATTCCCAAATGGCAAAGGCATGCCACAGGTCACATTGAGTACCAGCACCACCTATAAAGATCTGATTGAATTTGTACAGGGCGAGCTCGGAGAGATCGGCATCAGGACAAAGGTCGACGTAAGTCCGAGTGCCAGTCTCCGCGACCTGATGTCTAAAAATGAAGTGAATTTCTTCCGTGGCTCCTGGATAGCCGATTACCCCGACGGCGAAATCTACCTCGCCATGTTCTACTCCAAAAACAAAGTGCCAAACGGACCAAATTATACAGCCTACTACAATGACGAATTTGACAGGCTGTTTGAAAAGAGCTATTATGAGGCTGACAATGAAAAACGGTATAAGATGTACCACAAGATGGACAGTATGGTCATAGACAATGCCAGCATCGTTCCCATTTTTTATGACCAGTCGGTAGTGATGACCCAAAACAACATCAGCGGGTATGCTATAAACCCGCTGAGTTGGATGATCCTTAAAACGGTGAAGAAAAAATAACTATTTGCCGCCGTTACCCATACCGCCGCCCATGCCGCCACCCTGGCCTTCTTCTTTCTTCAAATCGTCATTCTTGATGCTTTTCTTTTGCGTAAACTTCAGTTTACCAAAGTTGTAACTAAAGTTAAGGCCAAACGAACGCAAAGGATAGTGAATATCGGTACGTTGCGTAGAAATGGCTGTATTGTTTACGGTCTTAATGTTGAGGTCCCTGCTCAGCGGATTTAGTACATTTATACCGATTGTCGCTTTTTTGTTCAAAATTTCTTTTTTAACAGCGCCGCCATAGAAATACATCATGTCTGTTTTTCCCTGGAAAGTACGTCTCGGCGAATTGATCACACCCCAGAGCTCCATATTCCATCCGCCCGGGAATGCATACGCAGAACGCATAAATGCATTGTAATTTAAAAAAGTACCCGTGTTTACATTGCTGTTGCTGTTATTTACTTCATAGGTGTTCAAACCAAAATTTGCCATCAGTGTCCATTTCGGTTTCGGATTGTAAGAACCGAAAACATTGAAACCATAAGACTTGCTGGTACCTATATTGTCATAGGTAGTCAGGTTCCTGTTGCCTTCAATGGGTGCAATTTTACTTTCAATTACATCCTGTGTATTGCGGTAAAAAACTGAAGCATTGATCACCGAACCCTTAATAAAAGTGGAATAACCCAGTTCAAGATTGTCTGTCAGCTCAGGAGAAAGGTTAGGATTTCCTTCCATAGGATTAAACACATCACTCTCATTTCTGAACGGATTCAGATAAAACAGGCTTGGACGCTGAACCCTGCGGTTATAACTCACCTTTACCGTACTCATTCCCTTTAGTGTTTGAGACAAGATCAAACTTGGGAACACATTGAAGTAATCGTTGTCAAAGGGAACAGAATTTCCCGCCAGACCATTGATTTTGGTATACTCTGCCCTCAGCCCTGCCTTCGCGGTGATCTTTTTGGTCAATTTAAAACCAAGCACCCCATAAGCACTGGCTACATTCTGGTCATAGTCAAAATCCTGTGCACTGTTATCATAATCGCTGTTGATCTTTCTGAAAATCCCTTTAGCACCTGTCTCCAGGGTTGTCGATTTGCTAAACGGATAAACGTAATCACTCTGTAAAGTGTACTCGTTGTTTTTTCCAGTGTTAGAACCTATCACCTCCACGTCAGGTATTCCCGCAGCGACGAAGCGGTTGGAAAAATCACTGCCGTTGCGCCCAGTCGAAAGCTGTGCAGACACACTAAATTCTTCGCCCTCTCTTTTACTTGTCTTCCTGTAATCCATGGTCCAGTCCAGGTTTTTGAAACTCATGTCCATATCCCTGATGTTCCTTGAAAAATCCTGGTTCACGAAAATATCAGAGCTGCCCGGACCGCCGTTTGAAAAACTGTTCAGTTTCACATTGGTGGTAAAGTTATTGTAACCATTGAGGTCATAATCCAAACCTGCACTGCCGTTATAACCGACTCTCGACCATTTGGAAAATCCATTTTGATTTACTGTATTGGTTACACCATTTAGTGTAGAGCTGTTAAAAACCACTACGTTTGAGTTTTGCGGATAAGCATGGTTTACGCCAAGACTGGTGGTTACAGCCAGACGGCCTGTTTTCACATTGAGGTTAAACGCACCGTTGTTCGACCTGGTTCCTCCGGAAGCATTTACACTCCCGCTCGTTCCTTCAGCAGCACTTTTCTTAGTAATGATGTTGACGATCCCCCCGGAACCTTCTGCGTCATATTTAGCCGAAGGGCTTGTGATCACCTCCACGCTCTTGATCTGCTCAGCAGGAATCATCTTCAGCGCATCTGCCACACTGTTGGCCATTGTACCCGATGGCTTTCCATTGATCAGCACACGGACAGAACTTCCGCGCAGCTGCAAGTTTCCGTTCATATCAACAGAAAGCATAGGTACTTTGCGCATGACATCAGTAGCGTCTCCGCCTGCATTGGTAATATCGGCTTCTGCATTGTACACCAGTTTATCAACTTTGTTTTCTATCAAAGCTTTCTGACCTACAATAGCTACCTCTTTCAGGCTGCTCTCGGTGGGGCTGATATAAATTGTACCCGCATTGAGGTCCGGTTTTTCCGGGCTGGTCTTTACCGATATTGTCTTAGTCTTGTAGCCCATAAAACCGATTAGCATCTTATACTGATCAGGCGCTACATTCTGGAGGGAAACTTTGCCCTTCTCATCAGTTACACCACCGTTTATAGATTTGTTGTCTGTCACTTTAGTCAATGAGATACTGGCATAGTCAATTGGTTTTTTTGTTAAAGAATCCAGCACAAGAGCAGTGATCTTTCCGGTAACCTTAGGTTTGGCAGGCCCTCCTCCCATCATTGAAAATTGTGCATTTGCACTCAGCATCATCACGAGTCCGGCTATTAAAAGTATAATTCGTTTCATAAAAATTTAGGTTTCTTCAAATTAGTCGGCGCAAGGTCGGGATTGTTACATTCAGAATGTATACAATTTAGACAATTGACAATTCTTCAACGGTGAAAGGTATGTTTTCATCGGTGAATGATTCTTTGATTTGATTGTTTGATTTTTACAAGTATTGGCTTGAATGCCGCAAACTGTGCCGCTGCATCTGCCGTAATTTTGGGGTATCAAAAAACAAGAAAATGAAAAAGAAAATATGGTTCGTCACAGGAGCCTCCAAAGGATTGGGGCTGATCCTGGTAAAAAGATTATTAAATGAAGGCTATACAGTGGCAGCCACTTCGAGGAACATTGGTGACCTTCAAAAAGCAATCAGCGAAAAGAACGACAATTTCCTGCCGCTGGAAGTTGACCTAACCAATGAAAGCAACGTCAAAGAAGCAATTGATCAGACCGCAGCATATTTTGGCAACATAGATGTAATCGTCAACAATGCAGGCTATGGATTAACAGGCGCACTTGAAGAACTGACAGACGCAGAAGCGAGACAAAATTTTGAGATCAATGTCTTCGGTTCTTTAAATGTGATCCGCATGGCCATGCCATTATTGCGCAAACAAAAATCAGGACACATCTTTAACATCGCTTCCATTGGTGGATTTTCAGGAGCTTTCCCCGGCTTCGGGATCTATTGTGCTACAAAATTTGCAGTTCACGGGTTTTCAGAATCCCTCGCCGCAGAAGTTAAGCCCTTTGGGGTTCATGTGACTATAGTATCTCCGGGCTATTTCCGCACCAGTTTCCTGGAGGCTTCTTCGCTTGGCGTACCTCAAAACCCGATACAAGAATATCAGAATGTAAGAGAAGTTCAGGATGCCCACCAAAACAGCATCAACGGTGCCCAGCAGGGAGATCCGGAAAAAGCTGCCAGGGAGATGATCGAAATAGCCGGACAGCAGCAGCAGCCCCTGCATCTTTTCCTCGGGCAGGATGCTTACGACGTTGCTGAAGCAAAGATACAGGCAGTCAAAGGTGATCTTGAACTGATGCGCGCCACAGCCACTGCTACTGCATTTGATGTGTAAATCTTATATTTGAAATATGAACAGCACTGAAAGTATCGCAGAGTTTTATCAGCATAAACTCAAAAGGTTGCCTGAGGGCTGGAGTGACGCATCGCACTTTAATGTCTTCAAACTTGAAGATTGTGCAGGTCATGGCGGCAAGGTGCCGGTAAAATACAGCCGCCGGGATTTTTATAAGATCAGCGTGATCCACGGCAAAAGCATTTACCATTATGCCGACAAAAGCATTGAAACATCAGGAACAGCCCTGATGTTTTTCAATCCGCAGGTTCCCTATACCTGGCAGCCGACGTCTGAGGATGCGACCGGGTATTTCTGCATTTTCAAAGAAGCATTCTTTACAGAAAACCTGAGAAGCAACATTAAGGACCTGCCCATGTTCATGCCTTCCGGCAAACCATCATATGACCTGGACAAGCAGCAGGAAGACCTGATTGTTCAGATATTTGAGAAGATCATCACCGAGATCAATTCCGATTATCGCTTTAAATTTGACCTGATCCGCAACCATGTGACCGAGCTGATCCATGTGGCACTAAAGATGCAGCCCACCGAACGCATCTACCAGCATACCGACGCCAATACCCGGATTACCGCGGTCTTCAACGAACTGCTTGAAAGACAATTTCCCATTGAAACGCCATCTCAGCAATTCAGCATGCGATCACCAAAAGACTATGCAGACAAGCTGGCCGTGCATGTGAACCACCTGAACCGGGCAATCAAAGAAACCACCGGCAAGACCACCTCTCAGCACATTTCAGAACGGCTTACTGCCGAAGCCAAGGCATTGTTGAAACATACCAGCTGGAACATATCAGAGATCAGCTATTGCCTGGGTTTTGAAGAGCCGGCACATTTCAATCATTTCTTTAAAAAACACACCGCAAGTACGCCTACTGCTTTTCGCGTTGCGGTTTAAAAGATCAGTCTATAAAAGGTGGTCCTTTTCTGATACCCTTTCTTCATGACTTCTTCGCAACCTCATCTAGGGGGTTGAATGACCCCCCAGGTCATCCAACCTTGCCGTGATGTTGCCCTGGCACTGATTTGGGGAATAGCCGGCAATAGTAGCATATCAGTTGCAATATGGGGATAGAGAGGTAGTTAAAAAATTCTTAACTTCATACAACTGAAATTCATTTCGGCCCATACCTTAATCAAGAACCTCATGAAACAATCACGCCGCAATTTTTTAACTCAACTTGGCCTGTTATCAGCCGCTCCATTACTTGCCTCGTCTGACTTACTGGCTGCAACATTACCTGCTCCGGCAATTCAATATGGATATGCCGCAATTACATGGGGCAATGACATCAAGCAATCTATCCTTGACATTTCTTCTCTCGGATTTAAAGGAATCCAGCTCAGGGCAAATGCCTTTACAGAGTTTGGGCAAAAACCGGATGAATTGATAAAATTACTGAAGGCATCAAAATTAAAGCTGGCGATGTATTCGAGCGGCAATGCCAACATAAATACGGGAAATGATGAAGCGGAAATCGCGAAGCATGTTGAAAGCGCAAATTTTGTAAAGATGCTGGGCGGCAGCCGAATGCAGGTAACCAATTCGTCCCGGCCAAAATCCGGCATGGTTAGTCAGGAAGATCTGATCAAATACGGGCAGCTTTTAACAGAAATTGGCAAGCGCACAGCTTCCATTGGGATAGAAACAACTTATCACAACCACATGGGACAGCTTGGGCAAACGCCTGAAGAAATAGAAACGATCTTAAAACATACCGATCCAAAGTATATCGGTTTGCTATTAGACATTGCACACTACCAGCAGGGAGGCGGCAATCCGGCTCAAGCTATCCATAAATACAAAGACCGGATTAAGTGCATGCACATTAAAGATGTAAAAAATACTGCGGATGATAAAAGCTACATATTTGTAGAGCTCGGACAGGGGCGTGTTGATCTGCCGGCAGTATTCGCTGCCTTAAAAGCGATCGATTACAGTAAATATGCCATTGTCGAACTTGATGCCGTTCCCGTAAAAGGGCGTACGCCGCTGGAAAGCGGTCAGATCACCAAAGATTATCTAATAAATAAGCTCGGGATAAGAATTTAAAGCGACTTATTGAAGAAATTAACAAAAAACACGAATGGCGGGTAACCCGAAATACTGAATAAAGAAATTTGATGGTGACTGATTAGCCTGATGTGTGGTAAATATAAAGGGAAGTCGAACTAAATCTTCCTCCCCTCATATAATCATCCCTATTGATAATGCTAATGTATGTACGTTTTATGAATTCTCCAAATTTAATTTGAAATTTTTATTAAACCACAATATTTACGATCCTTCCCTTTACCACAATCACCTTTTTAGGTGTTTTGCCTTCCAGGTATTTCTGTACATCTTCGCTGGCCAGTACAGCTGTTTCAATATCCGCTGCTGCTAAAGAAAGGCTCAGGTTTAAGTTTAACCTGGTCTTGCCATTGACAGAAACCGGGTAACTAAATTCATCTTCTACCATATAAGCCGGGTTGAATTTAGGATATTCAGCGTATGACAAGCTTCCCGCTTCATGGTCTAATGCTTCCCAAAGCTCTTCACAAATGTGGGGTGCATAAGGAGAAAGTACGACAACAAGATCTTCCAGTACCTGCCTGTTTTTACATTTCAGATCTGTTAACTCGTTTACGGCAATCATAAAGCTGGAAACAGAAGTATTAAATGAAAACCGTTCTATATCATCCTGTACTTTTTTGATGATCTTGTGCAGGGCTTTCAGTTCAGCTTTTGACGGCACCGAATCCTCTACATTAAATACCCATTGCTCATTGTGAAACAACCGCCAGACCTTGCGAAGGAACTTAAATACCCCTTCAATACCGTTTGTATTCCATGGCTTGCTTTGCTCCAGCGGGCCGAGGAACATTTCGTACATCCTTAAGGTATCTGCACCATAGTTCTCTATCAGGACATCCGGGTTCACTACATTGAATTTTGATTTAGACATCTTCTCTACTTCCACACCGCAGATGTATTTCCCGTTTTCAAGAATAAATTCTGCATCGGCAAATTCCGGACGGAAAAGTTTGAATTTATCAATGTTCAGTATTTCATTTTCAACAATGTTGACATCAACATGCAGGGCGGATGTTTTATATTCTTTTCTCAGGCCATGAGAAACCAAAGTATTGGTACCTCTCCCATCTTCATCTACAACACGATACACAAAATTACTTCGTCCCTGGATCATCCCCTGATTGATCAGTTTTTTGAAAGGCTCTTCTTCCTGTACATAGCCAAGATCTTTTAGAAACTTGTTCCAGAAACGGCTGTACAGCAAATGACCTGTAGCATGTTCAGCACCGCCAATATACAGGTCGACGTCTTTCCAGTACCGTATGGCTTCTTTGGCAGCAAAATCAGATCCGTTGTGGGCATCCATATAGCGGTACCAGTACCAGCTTGATCCTGCCCAGCCCGGCATGGTGCTCAGTTCATACTCATACTGGTCCTCATAGCTCCAGTCCTCAGCCCTGCCTAATGGCGGCTCCCCGGTTTCTGTCGGCAAATATTTATCAATTTCAGGCAGGATCAAAGGCAGTTCTTCTTCTTTGATCAGGTATGGCAATCCGTCTTTAAAGTAAACAGGAATGGGCTCACCCCAATAACGCTGTCTGCCAAATATGGCATCGCGCATGCGGTAATTGATTTTAGCCTTGCCTGCTCCTTTTTCTTCCAGCCAGGTATTTAAAGTTTGGGTGGCTGCTGCATAATCCATTCCGTTGATAAATCCGGAATTGATATATCTGCCTTCTTTTGTAGGGTCTGCCTGATGGGCGATGTCTTTCTGCGCATCAAGGATTTGAACAATTGGTAAACTGAAATGGGTAGCAAACAGCCAGTCACGCTGGTCTCCGCTGGGCACACCCATGACCGCTCCTGTTCCATAACCGGCCAGTACATAATCGGCTATCCAAAGCTGGATGCGTTCACCGCTTACCGGGTTGATCACATAGCTGCCGGTGAAAGCCCCCGAAACGGTTTTAACATCAGCCATCCGGTCCAGTTCAGACTTCTTTTTGGTCTGCGTAATATAATTATTGATGTCTTCCAACTGCCCCGGCGTAGTCAATTCAGCAACCAGCTCATGTTCAGGTGCCAATACCAGGTAAGAAACACCAAATATCGTATCTACCCGTGTGGTGAAAACCTCTATATAATCCGCAATGCCTTCAGGCGCGTTTTCTATGGCAAACCTTACGCTTGCACCTACACTTTTACCGATCCAGTTGCGCTGCATTTCTTTAACCGGCTCTGGCCAGTCAATGGTATTTAAGCCCTGCAGCAGCCGCTCGGCATAAGCGGAGATCCGCATGCTCCACTGCATCATTTTCTTCTGCTCCACCGGATGACCGCCGCGTTCTGAGTATCCGTCTTTTACCTCGTCATTGGCCAGCACGGTACCAAGAGCCGGACACCAGTTTACGGTACTTTCTCTCAGATAGGTAAGCCGGTATTTCAAAAGCTCTTCCTGCTTTTCTTCATCGGTCATTGTGGCCCAGTCGCTGGGCAGAAATGATGCAGTATCTTCATCGCAAACGGCTCTGACATCGGCACTGCCTGCGGCATTGAATTTTTCTATTAAGGTAGTAAGGTCTTCGGCTCTGTCTGTTTCCAGGTTGTACCAGGAGTTGAACAGCTGCATAAAGATCCATTGTGTCCATTTGTAATATCCGGGATCGCTGGTGCGGACTTCCCTGCTCCAGTCAAAAGAAAAGCCGATCTTGTCTAACTGCTCTCTGTAAGTATTGATATTGGTTTCGGTAGTTAAGGCCGGGTGCTGACCGGTTTGTATCGCGTACTGTTCTGCCGGCAACCCGAAGGAATCATACCCCATTGGGTGCAGCACATTGAACCCTTTTAATCTTTTATATCTGGAAAATATGTCAGAAGCAATGTAACCGAGAGGGTGACCTACGTGCAATCCTGCCCCTGAGGGATAAGGGAACATATCGAGCACATAAAATTTTGGCTTTGAGGTATCCTGATCTGCTTTGAAGGTCTTGTTTTGAGCCCAGTGCTTTTGCCACTTTTGCTCTATTTCTTTAAATTGGTAATCCATTACTGCTATTTCCTTAATATAGAGCGCGAAAATAATGAATTAAAGGGTGTTATAGAAACGGTTTACGAAATTTACCAAAGAGAAAGTGTTTGGGCTCCTTGTTTTCAGGTGCATTGTAGATGCTGTAACGGTCGGAAAGCAGGTAGGACACTGCACAGGCAATGATTACATAAATACCGCATGACATTCCGAAAAGTTCAGCTGCCATAATGCAGCAGGCAACGGGGGTCTTGGCAGCTCCTGCAAAAACGGCTGCAAAACCCATCGCTGCAAGCAGTCCGACGGGGAGCGGCAAAAATAATGACAGCGTACTGCCCAGTGTAGCACCTATAAAAAATAAAGGTGTAACCTCGCCTCCTTTAAAGCCGGCGCCAAGTGTGATTGCGGTGAGGAGTATTTTAAGCGCAAAATCCTGCGGGGCAGCGGGCAGATCAAAAGATTCGACTATACCGGCAATCCCCAGGCCGTTATACTTGAAGGTTCCCAGCAATAAAACGAGCAGAACAAAGACAATTCCCCCGGCAAAAGGCCTTAGCGGGGCGTATGGGATTTTTTTGAAGACACGGGTAAAGAGCTGGGTAAGCTTTACAAATGCGATGGCAGCAAAGGCAAAGGCTGTACCTGCAAGTGTACAATAGAACAACCTGGCTGGTATAACGGACGGAATCAGATCTATATGGTAATGGGTATGCCCGACTCCCCAGAGTTCTGTAACCCGGGCGGCAAGAAATGCGGCTGCAACAGCAGGGATGATGGCTTTATATGGCACCCTGCCCAATAACAAAACCTCTAATCCAAAAATAGCTCCGGCAAGCGGGGTACCAAATATAGACGCGAAACCGGCACTTAAGCCGGCAATGAGCAGGATGGTACGGTCGGCTGCATTTAGTTTAAAAGGGCCGTGCAGCTGATCAGCAGCGGCAGCGGACATTTGTAAAGCTGTGCCCTCACGGCCTGCAGAACCACCAAACAAGTGCGTGACCACAGTACCAAAAAGCACCAGCGGCGCCATCTTAAAAGGAATGACATCCTTTGGATTGTGAATGGTATCAAATACCAGACTATTCCCGCGTTCTGTACCCCTGCCAAAATAGTGATACAACAAGCCAACACCCAGTCCTGCAAATGGCAGCAGGTAAAGCATTTGATGATGCTGATCCCTGAATTGAGTAGCCCGGCTGAGCAGATTCAGAAAAATAGCAGACAAAGTACCCGCGGCGGCACTCACGGTAACAATCAGCGCCAGCCATTTACCAAGTACGGGCAGGATTGTTCCTGAATTTTGTTTTACAGACATATTGATATGCCGTAAATATAAAAATTAGACGCTATCTTTTGAGGTATACTTTTTCGGTAGTATTTCCTTGAGTAGCTGTAAACTCAAGTTTGCCGCCGTCAAGTGCCGTAACTGTGCAGGTGTAAAGTTTGCCACCTATCGTCATATTGAGCCCGCGACCGGCAGTGACCGCATATGTTCCCGACTGTAAGTTTCCGCTTAGTCTCCTTTCAACAATATCATCTTCACCTTCCTTAAAATCAAAATAATCACCGGCGATAACGGGTTCAGTTAACGACGCTGGTTCTATTTTTGAGATTTGCCATTGTCCGATCATGTCAGTCTTTGCTTTGTCGAGAGCGTCTTTTTTGCATCCTGCAATTCCGGTAAGGACAAATAAAAATGCAGCGGCCAGGGATAAGTGTTTCTTCATTGTGGTTTATTTTTTTCTTCGGTGACATCAAAAATGATGCCTTTTCATGTTTTCAATAAGATTTATTATCAACTTTAACGAGAAAGATCTCATTTTCGTACAGGAATGGTACCATTCTTAAACTAATAGGAATAGATTTACGTTATTAAATTTTATATTTTTATTTTCGCAGAAACATTAAAGACAAGTACATGGAAGAATTTGAAGTGAGCGATGCTTCTAAGAAGACAAAAACCATTTATATTTCTACGATTTTCAGCATTGCATTGGTATTGCTCATGCTGGGCATGCTGGGCTTGATCTTGGTACACGCAAAAAATCTTTCGAATTATGTTAAGGAAAATATAGTTCTGAATATCATAGTTGATGAAGGTGCTAAGGAAACTGATGTGCTGCAGTTTCAAAAAGACCTGAATGCTAACCCTGCTATAAAAACCACTCAATATGTGAATAAGGAAATGGCCGCAAGAAACCTGACCAATGACCTGGGCGAGGACTTTGTCAATTTCCTGGGTTACAACCCTCTCCTTTCGACAGTTGATGTGTATTTAAAAGCAGACTATGCCAATAATAAAAGCATAGAGGTTCTAAAAGCGGGCATTGCTAAAAATCCGGTAGTAAAAGAGGTGATCTACCAGGGCTCGCTGATTGACATGGTGAACAAAAACATCAACACGATCGGCCTGATCATCCTTGGATTTGCGGCTATTTTACTGATCATTTCGGTGGCCCTGATCAACAACACCATCAGGCTCGCTATTTACTCCCAGCGTTTTCTAATTAAAAGTATGCAGCTGGTCGGTGCCACCAAAAACTTTATTCGCAAACCATTCATACTGCTGGCAGCACTGCATGGCCTGATCGCCGCCTTTATTGCCATATTGATCCTTCTTGGTATTCTATACTACGCGCAGCGTGAAATTCCCGAAATTGTGATTCTGAGAAATTATACCGAATTTGGAATTGTTTTACTGGGACTGGTTGGTGTCGGCATTTTTATTACGGCCATCAGTACATCATTTGCGGTGAGCAAATACTTACGTTTAAAAATTTACGACCTTTACAGATAAGATAATGATAGAAAAAAAATCAACTCCTGCCGGCCAGGATACTAAAACAGAATTGGTATTCAATAAAAAAAACTATCAGTTGCTGCTGATCAGCATTGCCATTGTTGTATTAGGTTTCATCCTGATGATCGGCACCACGGACATCTACGATTTCAGAAAGACTTTGCTTGCCCCTATGGTCGTACTGGCAGGTTTCGCATTTGGAGTTTACGCCATCTTAAAGAAATAGTTTAATGGATTTTCTTCAGGCGTTTATCCTCGCTTTGGTAGAGGGGTTAACGGAATTTTTACCGGTTTCTTCTACCGGCCACATGATTATTGCTTCGGCATTTATGGGCATTGCCACAGATCCGTTTGTGAAGCTTTTTACCATTGTGATCCAGCTGGGGGCCATTTTATCTGTACTTGTCCTGTATTTTAAGCGGTTCTTTAAAAGCATCAATTTCTATTTCAAACTGTTCATCGCCTTTATCCCGGCAGCCATTTTTGGCTTTTTGCTGAGCGACCGTATAGACAAAATGCTGGAAAGCCCGCTGACGGTAGCCGTATCCCTGGTTATAGGCGGGGTTATCCTGCTGTTTGTCGACAAATGGTTTAGCAGTGCATCCATCTCTGAAGAGGAAGAAATAAATTACGGAACAGCGCTCAAGATCGGTCTTTTCCAATGTCTTGCGATGATTCCGGGCGTATCCAGATCAGGTGCAACCATTGTAGGCGGCATGTCGCAAAACCTGAGCCGGAAACTGGCGGCCGAGTTCTCTTTTTTTCTGGCTGTACCTACCATGTTTGCGGCAACAGCCAAGAAACTGCTCGACTTTTACCAGGAGGGGCATGTGATCAGTTCCAATCAGCTGCAGGTACTCGCTTTTGGAAATATTGTTGCCTTTATCGTGGCCATGCTTGCCATCAAAAGCTTCATCGGGTATCTGAATAAAAACGGGTTCAAGATATTTGGCTGGTACCGGATTGTAGTCGGGCTAATCCTGATTGCTTTAATCCTGAGCGGGCAGTCACTGCAAATTATTTAATTCGTAGCTTTGCAGCAATTTAACACATCAATTGAGCGCAGACAGCATAAACGGGCAGATTGAAACAGATATCAATATGCAGAAATTAGAAGACAGAGCGTTTGATTTTGCCGCCGGCGAATTGCTGCTCATCAATAAGCCTTATAAATGGACAAGTTTTGATGTAGTGGGTAAAATCAGGAATTCACTGAAGCCGCTTAAGCTAAAAGTTGGCCATGCCGGCACTTTAGACCCGCTGGCAACAGGGTTGCTGATCATATGCACCGGGAAGCTGACCAAGCAAATAGATACTTTTCAGGCACAGGAAAAAGAGTACACAGGAACCATGATCCTTGGGGCTACTACCCCTTCTTTTGATATGGAAACCACGGTGAACCAGGAATTTCCTACGACAGGGATTACAAACGAAGCCATACATCAGGCCACAGCTCCTTTTGAAGGTGACATTCAGCAGTATCCCCCGGCCCATTCTGCCGTAAAGGTAAATGGCGAGCGTTTGTATGTAAAAGCAAGGCTTGGCGAAGAAACGGAGTTGCGCCTGCGCAATGTAACGGTGTCTGCGTTTGAAATTACCCGGATAGCGCTGCCGGAAATTGATTTCAGGATCGTATGCAGTAAGGGTACTTATATCCGTTCAATCATTTCAGATTTTGGGAAACAGCTGAATAACGGGGCCTACCTTTCTAAACTGACACGTACCCGAAGCGGTGATTTTTTATTGGAGAACGCATTTGAGGTAACCGACCTGGTTAGTTATCTTAGAAGCAAAAAGGAATAACTATGCGGGGCCAGGCAAAATCAAGAAATTTAAATTTCGTTAAGAATATGTTTTTAGTCGCATGCGGTATTGTATCCGCATGTTTTGGTTTGAAAAGCTATTTACTGCCCAATAATTTCATTGACGGTGGAGTAACGGGAATTTCCCTGCTGATCAGCAGATTAACTGGCTTGAAGTTGTCTTACCTGATTATGGCGATCAACATCCCGTTTATCATCTTAGGATACCGGCAAATAGGAAAAGGTTTTGCCATTAAAACGGGTATCGCCATTACCCTTTTGGCTGGAATGCTTTTGGTCGCTCCTTTTGAACCTGTAACCAGCGATAAATTGCTGATTGCTGTTTTTGGAGGGTTATTTTTAGGTGCTGGCATTGGCCTGGCCATGCGGGGCGGATGTGTAATTGACGGGACAGAGGTTCTGGCTTTGTACATCAGCAGGAATAGCGTTCTCACCGTTGGAAATATTATACTGATACTGAATATTCTTATTTTTGGTGTCGTTGCCTATTACCTTAACCTGGTTACGGCGATGTATTCTATCCTGACGTATTTATCTGCATCAAAAACCGTTGATTATATTGTGAACGGGATAGAGCAATACACGGGTGTTACCGTGATTTCCGAAAAGAATGAACACATTAAAAAATACATCATCAACCAGATGAAACGGGGTGTGACCATCTATAAGGGTGAAGGCGGTTATGGCGAAAAGAAGGACATTAATATTCTTTACACCGTAGTTACCAAACTTGAAATGAGCAAATTGCAAACTGCGATAAGACAGATTGATCCTGATGCTTTTGTGATACAGCAACAAATAGCCGATATAAAAGGCGGTGTAGTAAAACGCCAGTCGTTACATTAATTAAATAGTAGTCTTGAAAATTTACAATCATTTTTCTGAATTCAAAAAGCTAAGCAACGCGGTTGTGACCATCGGAACATTTGATGGTGTGCACTATGGACATCAAAAGATCATAAAACGATTGTGTGAACTGGCTAAGACAACCGGTGGTGAAAGTGTAATCCTGACATTTTTCCCGCATCCGAGACTGATCATAGATCCTGAAAATCAGGACTTAAAAATGATCAATACCATTAATGAAAAGGCTAAGATCCTGGCAGATCTTGGTGTGGATCACCTGATCATCACTCCTTTTACCCGTGATTTCTCAAACTTAAGCCCCGCTGAATACATCAGGAATATATTGGTGGATACCATAGGGGTTAAACACCTTATAGTGGGCTATGACCATCGTTTTGGGAAAGATAGAAAGGGCGGGATGAAGGAACTGGAAGAGTTTTCAGAACTTTTTGATTTTAAGATCGAAGAGATTCCTGAACAGGACATCAATGATGTGGCAGTAAGTTCTACCAAGATTCGCAGGGCCCTGCTGAACGGAGAAGTAGCCCTGGCGGCAAGTTACCTGGGGTATCATTTTTCTTTGTGCGGACAAGTGGTAAAGGGAGACAAAATAGGAAGGACTATCGGTTATCCTACTGCAAATATTTTTGTAGAGGAAACCTATAAACTCATTCCTTCTGACGGCATTTATGCGGTAACTGTTCAAATGGCGGATGAAGTATTCAAAGGAATGGCCTATATAGGCCAGCGCCCCACCATAAATGGAATGACCAGGAACATCGAAGTGAATATATTTGATTTCAGCAAAGAAATTTATGGCCAGGATGTAAAGATGAATTTCCTGGAATTTCTAAGACATGATGTTAAATTTACAGGGTTGGAGGCGCTTAAGGAGCAACTCCATAAAGATAAGACTGCGACACTGGATTACTTCAATAAATTGCCATAACCCCAGGTTTCTGCTTTTTTGGAATAAAAAAGGCCTTTTTTTTGTATATTACGGCAAAACCCTTTTTGCCTATGATACATTTACCAGACTTAATTGCCGATTTAGGATTAATACTTGCAGCTGCCGGATTTACCACGCTCGTTTTTAAAAAGATAAAACAACCACTGGTTCTGGGCTACATATTGGCCGGAGTTCTTGTAGGGCCTTATCTGGACTTCCTGCCTACGGTAAGTGACAGCAAAAGCATTGAAATCTGGGGAGAAATAGGCGTAATTTTCTTACTCTTTAGCTTAGGACTCGAATTCAGCTTTAAAAAACTGGTTAAAGTTGGCGGTTCAGCTTCCATTACGGCTATCGTCAAAGTAGGCTTTTTGATCCTGGCCGGTTATGGCATCGGCAAGCTGATGGGCTGGTCTGATATGGACAGTCTCTTCCTGGGCGGGATTTTGTCCATTTCCTCGACCATGATTACGTTGAAAGCGTTTGAAGAGCTTGGTATCAAACATAAAAAGTTTGCCGGCCTGGTTTTCGGGGTACTTATCGTGGAAGATTTGGTGGCTATTTTGCTTCTCGTGCTTTTTTCCACTTTGGCTGTAAGCCAGCAATCCGCTGCAAACGAAATGCTGTTCTCGATACTGAAACTTGGCTTTTTCCTGGTGCTGTGGTTTCTTGGCGGAATATTTCTTATCCCCACATTTCTTAAAGTAACCAAAAAGCTGATGAACGATGAAACCATGCTGGTTGTTTCATTGGCATTGTGCTTAGTCATGGTGATGGTCGCTGTGAAAGTTGGCTTTTCTCCTGCTCTGGGTGCATTTATTATGGGATCAATACTTGCTGAAACGACTCAGGCGGAAAGAATTGAGCATCTGACCAAGTCTGTCAAGGACTTGTTTTCGGCAGTCTTTTTTGTGTCTGTAGGGATGCTGATAGATCCTCAAATGCTGATCAAATATGCCACGCCTATCATTTTGGTTACCCTTGTCATTATTATAGGCAAAATTGTCTTTACGGTATTAGGTGCGCTGCTTGCCGGACAGCCATTAAAAACTTCTGTACAGGCCGGGATGAGTTTGGCTCAAATTGGTGAGTTTTCCTTTATCATAGCTACTCTTGGCGCAACATTAAAAGTGACAAGTGATTTCCTGTACCCGATCGCCGTCGTCGCAGCTGCCATTACTACTTTTACAACCCCTTATCTGATAAAACTCTCTGAACCTTTTTATAATTTGCTGATCAGGGCACTTCCCGAAAAATGGCTTGACGCCATTGGCAGGTATAGTTCCGGAACGCAGGGCATCACCACCCTGAGCGACTGGAAGGTGCTGTTACGGGCTTACATTTTCAATACCATTATTCATTCTGTGATCATAGTAGCGGTTATTTTCCTTGCGTTAAGGTATGTGCATCCGTTTATTACTCAAAATATAGCTGAGGGGGTTAATGGCACCATTATCAGCATTGTGGTGTCTCTTATTTTAATGTCGCCCTTTTTATGGGCACTGTCTATTAGAAGAATCCAGAAAGTTGCCTATTCACACCTCTGGCTGAATAAAAAATATACACGCGGGCCATTGATCTCTATCGAATTTTTTAGAATTGCATTAGGGGTGCTCTTTGTGGGCTTTCTGGTCTATGAATTTTTTGACACACTGATTGCCGCCGGCATTGCCTTTAGCTTAATCATTGTAGGAATGTTTATTTTCTCCAGGCGGCTGCAATCATTTTATGATAAACTGGAAAAACGCTTTTTACTAAACCTGAACGCACGTGAAAGTAAAAATACCCAGCCGGACATATTGCCATGGGATACTCACCTTGCAGATTTGATTGTTGCCCCGGAATCTAAGCTTGCCGGAAAGACCCTTGTGGAGCTTGCGGTCAGGGAAAAATATGGTGTGAACATTGCATTAATTGAAAGGGGAAAGATCATGATCCCCACTCCGGGCAGAGATGAGCAGCTCTTTCCTAATGATAAAGTGATGGTAATTGGCACAGATGATCAGCTGGCTGCAGTAAAGGAACTTTTTGAAGGCAGTATGGATGAAAATACAGAATCAAGCTTTCCAAGAGAAGATATGGCGCTGCAGAAGGTGGTGATCAGCAGCAGCTCCCCGGTTTATGGTCAAAGTATCCGCACCTCGGGCATTAGAGAGGCAACGCAAGGATTGGTCGTGGGTATTGAGCGCAAAGGTCAGCGAATTTTGAACCCAGACTCTAATTTGATCTTCGAAAATGGGGACATCGTCTGGATCGTGGGCAATAACAAGAAGGTCCCTAACCTGTTCACTTAATAAAATGAATATAACCGATTTTGCAGATATGATACCCCGATAATGCAAAGAAAAGAATGGCGATGCTCTTATTAACAATATAACTGCTCAGATCGAACTTCTCCTGAATATACTGGGCAAATCTTGCAAAACCGTACAATGCCAGACCTGCGCCAATTCCTGAACCTATACTGAAAATACTCAGGGACAAATAACCAATATCTATCCATTCATGAGATATGAGATAAGTACCAACAAATAACCAGTAAGGGACCTGCATGGGGTTGAGCACCCCGAGCAGCATCCCGTACCGGATGCTGTCTTTATTTGAATAATCGGTTTTGGGCATTTCCTTACGTGACCGCCAGGTAATGACCCCCAGGACTCCAAACATCAGTATCATGATGACATCTATGATGTCTCCCAGTTTGATTTCGCTGGAAAGCCATTGAACAAAACGCATCACACCAAAAGTGAACAAAACCTCAACTGCTGAAAAGGCGAATATAAAATACAGGGCCTGACGGATGCCCCGCGTAATGGTAATCTGTACTACAGTCAGATTTATGTTCCCGGGCGGAATGTACCCTAACATGTTCAAGATGATTCCTAAAAAGAGTGTCAAAAAAAGCATGCGCGAAGATACAATTATTATAAATGTGCTTTTAAAAACTTGGCTGTATAAGAAGATTTTGCGTTAAGCAAATCCTCTGGTGTACCTTCAAAAACAAGATCACCGCCTCTATCACCCCCTTCAGGACCAATGTCGATTACCCAGTCAGCAGACTTGATCATATCCATGTTGTGTTCTATCACCAATATCGTATTGCCCTGCTCAATAAGTGTATTTAGTGCAATAAGGAGCTTTTTGATGTCGTGAAAATGCAATCCGGTTGTAGGTTCATCGAATATAAAAAGGGTCTTGTTGGCATTGTTCCCTTTAATTAAAAACGAGGCCAGTTTGATGCGCTGTGCTTCTCCTCCGGATAAGGTATTGGATGACTGGCCCAAATGCACGTAGCCCAGGCCCACATCGACCAGCGGTTGTAATTTATTCAGTATTTTAGGTTCATTCTTAAAGAAATCCACCGCCTCGTCAATCGTAAGGTCCAAAATATCTGCAACATTTCTATCCTGGTAAGTAATATCAAGGACCTGCTGCTTAAATCTCCGGCCTCCGCAGGCTTCGCACGGCAAATAGATGTCTGCCATAAACTGCATCTCTATCTTTACCTCTCCCTCACCCTGACATACGTCACACCGCCCTCCTTCAACGTTAAAAGAAAAAGCGGCTGGTTTTAAGCCTGCTGCTTTAGAAGCCGGCAATGCTGAGAATAGTGCCCTGACATCGTCCCAAGCCTTCACGTAGGTGACCGGGTTTGATCTGGACGAACGGCCTATAGGGTTTTGGTCAACCATTTCTACCTGGCTGACCAGGTCATAATTACCAAATATTCCATTGTGCGCCCCTGTTTGCTCCCCTGCATAGTTTCCTATCGCTTTCTGAAGTGCAGGATATAATATCTTTTTAACCAAACTGGTTTTACCCGAGCCGGACACGCCGCATACAACTGTAAACACGCCGAGAGGGAACTTAACATCAATATTTTTGAGGTTATTTTCCCTTGCCCCGGTGATGAGTACATGATCCTTCCACACTCTCCTTTTTAAAGGAACTGCAATTTGTTCTGCACCTGAAAGGTACCGGCCGGTAAGGCTCTTGTCATCCTTAATGATCTGATCATATGTACCGCTAAATACGAGGTTACCGCCGTGTGTACCTGCTTCAGGACCGATATCAATAATGTAATCTGCTGCCCTCATCATTTCCTCTTCATGCTCTACGACCAATACCGTATTGCCCACATTTCTGAGAGAGATCAGTACCTCTATCAGTTTATTGGTGTCTCTTGGGTGAAGACCGATACTGGGTTCGTCAAGTACATATATGGAACCTACAAGGCTGCTGCCCAGTGATGTGGCCAGGTTTATCCGCTGAGATTCTCCTCCCGATAGAGTATTTGAGAGTCTGTTCAGTGTCAGATAACCCAGACCGACATTGTTTAGGTACAATACACGATTGCTGATCTCGGCAAGCAGGCGTTTGGCTATTTTTTCTTCGGTGGCGGAGAGGTTAAGGTTTTCAAAAAAATCCAGGATGACCGATAAGGGCATCAGCACGATATCAATAATTGACTTGTTCCCGATCTTTACGTAAGACGCATCTTTTCGCAAACGTGAGCCTTTGCAATCAGGACAGGAGGTCTTACCCCTGTAGCGTGACAACATCACCCTGTACTGAATTTTATAGGTCTGTTCTTCCAGGTCCTTAAAGAAAGCATCAAGTCCGGCAAAATGCTGATTGCCCGTCCAAATCAATTGCTGTTCCTTTTCTGTAAGTTCGTTGTGAGGACGGTGTATCGGGAAGTCAAATTTTGAAGCGTTTTTGACAAGACGGTTTAACCATTCGCGCATTTTCTCACCACGCCATGGGGCGATGGCATTGTCAAACACACTTTTACTTTTATCCGGGATGACCAGATCTTCATCAATCCCTATTACATTTCCATAACCTTCACATCTTTTGCAGGCTCCGTATGGATTATTGAAACTGAAAAAATTAGGCGTAGGCTGCTCAAAACGCATTTCATCCAGTTCAAACCGATCGCAAAAATGCGTGGTACTGCCTTCATGCTCTACATAGCAATCGCCCTTGCCCTCAAAAAAAGCAGTTTGTACGGAGTCAGCAATACGGCTCAGGGTTTCGTCATCTGTGCTCACGACGATACGATCGATCAGAATCCTGACCGTATGTTCATCAGCAAGTTCAAAGTCTTTAAAAGATTCGTCTTCCAGAATGCTTTCAATCTTTTGAACCTTGTCATACAGGGACACCCTTAAAAACCCCTTTTGAAGCAATACCGCCAGCTCTTCTTTAATTGAGCGGTTGTTGTGGGGAAATAAGGGACAAAATATAGTCACGGTACTTTCTTTTTCCAGTCCGGAAATGAAATCCACTACAGTCGTTACGGTATCTTTTTTCACAATCTTTCCGGATACCGGTGAGTAGGTTTTTCCTATTCTCGAGAACAAAAGTTTAAGATAGTCATAGATCTCGGTCGAAGTCCCTACGGTAGAACGCGGATTTGAAGTAATGACCTTTTGCTCAATTGCGATTGCCGGGGCAATGCCTTTAATGTAGTCGACCTCAGGCTTATTCATACGACCCATAAATTGCCTGGCATAGGAAGATAAACTTTCTACATACCTGCGCTGCCCTTCAGCATACAAAGTATCAAAAGCCAGGGAAGACTTACCGGATCCCGACATTCCCGTAATGACAACCAGCTTATTTTTTGGGATTGCTACATCTATGTTTTTAAGATTATGAACTCTGGCACCCTTTATGATTATATGTTTATGCGGATCTTTGTCTAATTCCTTATTCATTGATTTCATGATAGAAGATTGCAAATATACCTCAAAAAAGACAATTTCTGATTTTTCGGAGGAACGCAAAATAAGGCATTGAAACCACTTTTATAATTTTTTAACACTTTTTATATTGGATTGTAATAAAAAAATGCTTCTTTTGAAATAATAACTAAACATTAACAAACCACATTCTTAAAACCCAATAGGAGAAATCATATCGAAACAAACCTCTACTAAGTATTTTTTATAGCAAAAAGCAAGGGATTTAGTAAGGATACTCCTATGAAATTACAACAATATAGTGATCAAGACTTGATAAAGTTATACCTGACGGGTGATGAATCTGTTCTGGAAGAACTGCTGAGAAGACACAAGTCAAAAATTTATACTTCTATATATCTGCTGGTAAAAGACCAGTATTTGGCAGAAGATATATTCCAGGATGCCTTTATTAAGGTAATAAATACACTTAGATCAGGCCGGTACAACGAGGAGGGTAAATTTTTGCCCTGGGTGATGCGTATTGCACACAATTTGGTAATAGATTACTTCAGACGTGAGAAACGGGCCCCCATCATCACAAGTGCTGACGGCACAGATGTATTTAATATGCTCCAGTTCTATGAGGAAAGTGCAGAGGACAAGATGCTGAGAGAACAGACACATACTGATTTGAGGGCGATGATCCAACTGCTGCCCGATGATCAGAAAGAGGTTCTGATCATGAGGCATTACGCAGACTTAAGCTTTAAAGAAATCGCCGACCTGACCGAGGTAAGTATAAATACCGCACTGGGACGCATGAGGTATGCTTTAAGCAACCTCAGAAAGATGATGAAGGTAAAAGAGATCTCGTAATTTGAGGGTAAAAAATTAATTATAATAATTGTTGTTACGGTTAAAATAAATTAATAACAATAGCGTTTATTAGTAATAACTAATATATGTTTATTGCTTATGATGGAAACCTCTACTTCAGTTAACAAATTAAATTACGAACAATCAAAACAACAGGAAATGCTTGTTGAAGATTTAGAAGCACACGATATTGTGTTTTATGAAAACATTAAAACACAATTGGACGGTTTAAGCAGAAATCCTTCTGACGAAACTGTATCAAAAATTCTGGCATACTCCAGAGCTAAGTAATTTAATAACGATCAAAAGCTGCCAAAATTTGGCAGCTTTTTTTATTTCTAATGTTTATCTATGTTTGTCTATGCTCAAAAAAGAAAGGTATAGACACTTTGTCTCGCATTTTTCCGCAAAACAACCCGATGCAGAAACAGAGTTAAACTACAATAACCCTTTTCAGTTACTTGTGGCGGTGATCTTGTCCGCTCAGTGCACAGATAAACGTATAAATCAGGTTACCCCTGCTCTTTTTCAGCGCTTTCCAACCCCTGAAAGCCTGGCGGAAACAACACCTGACATTGTGTTTGACTATATCAGGAGTGTAAGCTATCCTAATAACAAAGCAAAACACCTTGTGGGAATGGCGAAAATGCTCGTTGATGATTTCAGCAGTGAAGTACCTTCTGCTATTGATCAGCTGCAAAAGATGCCAGGTGTAGGCAGGAAAACCGCAAATGTAATTGCATCTGTAATTTATAATGCACCGGCTATGGCTGTTGATACGCATGTCTTCAGAGTGGCCAACAGAATAGGGTTAACAACGGGAAAAACACCGCTTGCTGTTGAAAGAGACCTGGTGAAGAACCTGCCCGAGCATACCATTCATATCGCACACCACTGGCTAATCTTGCATGGCAGGTATGTTTGTGTCGCCAGATCGCCAAAATGCAGCATTTGCGAGATTACACATATTTGTAAATATTTTCAAAAAAATGAGAAAATAACTAAAATAATTAGTGAAACGGCATTGGAATCAAAAATAAATTGATTCGAATTTGTTATTTCAAATTAATATTATTTATATTTGCTAACATAATTAGTAAATACATCCGGCAACTTAAAATAGTTCTATCAATAAGCATAACAATATGAGCGCAAGTGCAGACAAATTAAAAGCATTACAACTTACACTGGATAAGTTAGAAAAATCATACGGTAAAGGTGCCGTAATGAAACTTGGGGACAACGCAGTAGAGCCTATTGAATCTATTTCTACCGGTTCTATCAGCTTAGATATCGCTTTAGGGATTGGGGGTGTGCCTAAAGGGAGGATCATTGAGATCTACGGACCGGAATCTTCCGGTAAAACGACTCTGGCCACTCACATTATTGCTGAAGCCCAAAAAAAAGGCGGTATTGCTGCCATAATTGATGCGGAACATGCTTTTGATAAAGGGTATGCAAAAAAGCTTGGTGTTGATGTAGATAACTTATTGATTTCCCAGCCCGACAATGGAGAGCAGGCATTGGAAATTGCAGATAATCTGATCAGGTCAGGAGCAATAGATGTAATTGTAATTGACTCGGTTGCAGCTTTGGTCCCTAAAGCTGAGATTGAAGGTGAAATGGGCGATTCTAAGATGGGGCTGCACGCACGTCTGATGTCCCAGGCATTACGCAAGTTAACGGGTACCATTTCTAAAACCGGCTGTTGCTGTATTTTCATCAACCAGCTAAGGGAAAAAATTGGCGTCATGTTCGGAAATCCTGAAACTACTACGGGCGGTAATGCATTGAAATTTTATGCCTCAGTCCGACTGGATATACGTAGAACGTCCCAAATCAAAGATTCCGATGAGGTATCCGGGAACAGGGTAAAAGTTAAAATAGTAAAGAACAAGGTTGCCCCTCCTTTCCGTATCGCAGAATTTGACATCATGTTTGGTGAAGGAATTTCTAAAACCGGTGAGATCATTGATCTGGGTGTTGATTTTAATATTATCAAAAAGGCGGGCTCATGGTTTTCTTATGGCGATACTAAACTTGGCCAGGGTAGAGATGCAGTAAAACAATTGCTAATGGATAACCCTGAACTATCTGATGAAATAGAAGCCAAGATCAGATCAGAGGTAACAGGTGAAAAATTAGAGGAAAAATTGTAAAAAAATAAATCGTTAAAAAAAAAGCAACGCTATTGCGTTGCTTTTTTTTTAACGATTATTTATAACTGGGTGACTGACTCTTATCAGTTAATCCATTTCTGGATTCCATAAATTTGGAATCGAATTTCACGATGGTGACTATGGCTAAAATCGCCATAAGAATCAGAACCAAAAGTCCAATGTAGTCTCTCTTCCTGTCCTTTTTTATCAGCCAAAATAAAAATACAATTAACGGGACAAGCATTAACCCAAAAAACATTAAACTCATTGTACTCATATTCATCTGTTTTATTAAAACTCCATTCTTGACAGAGGTGCGATGTCCTGTCCTACAAATTCTCTATTTATATACTTATAATGTGCAGCCATAGCAATCATAGCCGCGTTGTCTGTACAATATTCAAAGGCCGGAATATATATGTTCCAACCAAGTTCACTGGCAAGATCCTTTAATCCAGATCTCAATCCGCTATTAGCGGAAACTCCTCCTGCAATAGCAATTTCTTTAATATCTTGCTGTTTTGCCGCTTTCTTAAGTTTATTGAGCAATATATAAACAATACTGTGCTGTACAGAAGCACATATGTCATTTAAATTTTCGGCAATAAAATTTGGATTCTCTTTCTCTTTATCTCTGATAAAATATAAAACGGAAGTTTTAAAACCACTAAAGCTGTAATTGAGATCCCTGATCTGGGGTTCTCCAAATTTAAATCTTAACGGATCACCGTCTTTCGCTTGCTTGTCAATTAACGGTCCACCTGGATAAGGCAGTTTTAGCAGCTTCGCAGTTTTGTCAAACGCCTCTCCGGCAGCATCATCTAATGTCTCACCGATAATTTCCATGTCAAAATAATCTTTAACAAGCACAATCTGTGTATGCCCCCCTGAAACCGTCAGGCAAAGGAATGGAAACGCAGGTTTAGGATCATCAATAAAATGAGCCAAAATATGTGCGTGCATGTGATTAACCGAAATTAAAGGCAGATCAAGGGCAAGGGCAAACGATTTTGCAAAAGATACACCGACAAGTAAAGAACCGAGCAGACCAGGCCCCCGGGTAAAGGCGACTGCACTTAGCTCATTTTTGTTAACTTTAGCATCCAATAAAGCCTGATGTATGACGGGAACAATATTTTGCTGGTGCACCCGTGACGCCAATTCAGGTATCACGCCACCATAATTTTGATGAATTGTTTGGTTTGCAATAACATTGGCTGTAATTTTGCCGTTGTTACAAATAGCAACAGATGTTTCATCGCAGGAAGATTCTATAGCAAGTATTACCGACACGTTTATTATTATTATTAAGCTACAAAATTATTAAAAAACTATTAAAAATACTGCTTTTGGTCCTTGCATCGGTATTATTACTGTTTGCTGTCATTTTGTTCTCTCTTCAGTTTAAAACAGTACAGACTTTCATTGCAAAGAAGACTGCTAATTACTTGTCAAAGGAGCTTAACACGAAAATCTCTTTAACTGGCATTTATATAAAACCGTTTAAATCAATTGTAATCGAAAACCTGCTCGTTCTTGATCTGCAAAAAGACACATTGCTAAACACGCCCAAATTCCTGGTGGACATAAATCGTCTCTCCATTAAACAGAGAATAATAGATATCAATACTGTTCAGATCAATAAAGGTACATTTTATCTGAAATCGTACAAGGACAGATCAACAAACCTTGATTTTATAATTAATTATTTCGATTCAGGGAAGACACCCGTAAAGAAAAAGAAAAAGCCATATAAAATATCTTTCAGCAGAGTAATCCTCAACAGTTTTGACTTCAGGTACAAGAACCTGAGAGTAGATACCATGATCAAAGGTGTAAATTTTGATGATGTACACCTGACTAATTTGAACGGGATTTTTGAGAAGTTAAATACCTCTGATCATATCTTTCAGGCTGATATAAAGAATCTGACTTTTAAAGAAAAAAGTGGATTTTATTTAAAGAATTTAACCGCTTTTACAACTGTTGACACTAACAGTATTGAACTGGAAAAGCTAATGCTGGTAACCAATAAAAGCAGGTTGTCAGATTATTTCAGAATGCGTTTTGATAAGTTTAGCGATTTTAAAGACTATGTAAATAAGGTCAGGATGAAAGCAAATTTCAAAAATAGCTTTCTCGCATCAAGAGATGTGGCATTTTTTGCTCCCGAACTCAACAGCATAAATCTGGATATCGAAATCGACGGGCAAATGTCAGGTTTGGTTAACAATCTCAAAGCTAAAAAACTATTGGCAAAGGCAGGAAAGGCTACGTACATTAAGGGGGATTTTTCCCTGAAAGGGTTGCCTAATCTTAAAGAAACGTTTGTCGATCTGAAAATAGAGATGGCGGGCACAAATAAAACGGATCTGGATGAGATCGTGGGTAACATTAATGGAAAAAGAACTGGTGCAATACCCATTATAATCTCCAAATTTGGCAACATCAATTTCAAGGGATCATTTACGGGATTTCAAAATGATTTTATAGCCTATGGAGAATTTAAAACCAAACTGGGCCGGGTTGTTTCCGATGTAAATATGAGAATCGACAAGCAGGGAATTCCTTCCTATACAGGTAATATTAAGACTTATGATTTTAATCTGGGAACCTTGATCAATGAAAGAACTCTGGGTCGAATTTCCGCTTCTCTATTCGTAAAAGGTCGGGGTACAGAGGTTAAACACCTGACTGAAGAGCTCGACGGTGACATTGACTATATTGATTTCCACAATTACAGGTATCGAAATGTAAAAATCGATGGAACTTTTAACAAAAAATATTTTGATGGAAGGTTAAAAATAAATGACAAAAATGTTCAGCTGGTCTTTGATGGCGGGGTTAACCTAAACCCAAAGCTGCCTGTCTTCAATTTCGAAGCCACAATTACCAATGCAAAATTAAAAGCCTTAAAACTTTACAAAGACTCCTTAATGATAGATGCGAAGTTTAAAACGAACTTCTCAGGCACTAACCTAAACAACATTCAGGGTGATTTACTGATCCAGCAAGTAAGATTAGACAATGTAAAAGGCATATATAATATTGACTCTCTAAAATTAGAGGCCGGCGGAATAGGTAAGGGCAGAAGTTTGATGATCAACTCCGATGTCCTTGAAGCCAGTATAAAAGGTCAGTATGACCTCAATACTATACCTTCATACTATAAGGCATTAGCAAGAAAATACATCCCTTCTTTGAAGACAGATATTAAACCCTATGGGGATCAGATCTTTCAGTTCAATCTCAAGATCAAAAGATTTGAGCCCATTGCTGAACTTTTAGCTCCCGGTCTGGAAATTAGTGATCAGGCTATTTTTTCCGGAGATTTTGACTCACAGCACAATGTGGCTACAATTAATGGCTTTGTTAAAAAAATAAAATACAAAGGCGTAATTGTAAATAATATTATTGTCGACGAAAATGCATCCACAAATCAGCTTCAAGCCATCATTACTTCAGACAGAGTGGACTTGAATGACAGCTTGTACATTAAAAATGTGAATATCTCGAATATCCTTCGCAATGACAGCCTTTCGTTAAACGTAAAGCTTGCAAATTCTGATGATGCGAATCAGCTCGATTTGAACGGCCTTGTGGAATTTGCAAATGACACCAGCGCCCGTGTAAGTATTTTACCTTCCATTCTCAAAATAAACAATGAAGACTGGAAGATTCAGGAAAAAGTAAGTATCAGATTTCAGGATGGAAAAACCGACATCAACAATTTTGATTTGAGCAATGGAAACCAGCTGCTTACTGTTAACGGAATTGTATCTGGCAATCCGGGCGATCTTTTAGAGGTCGGCTTTAAAAACTTCGACTTGAAAAGCATTAATCCATTTGTAAAAACACTTGGAGTACAGCTCTCAGGAAATGTAAATGGTGAAACCAGACTATATAACATTTTAAAATCGCCGCGGATATCTGATAACTTAAAAATAGATTCCCTGACATTCAACAAGACCTATATTGGAAACCTGACCGACACCTCGTCCTACGACAAGGTGAATAATATGGCGAATGTCTTCACCAATATAATGACTGCGGATAAAGAAACGCTTCGGATACTGGGTAACCTTGACCTGGACAAAAAAGAAATCGACCTCAACCTAAAATTAGACCAGAGTGAGCTTGCTGTGTTAGGTCCTTTTGTTAAAAAATTAGTGTCAGATTTGAAAGGTCACGTTTCTGCTGATCTCTCCGTAAAAGGCCCTTTTGAAAAACCTTCAATAAACGGTGAAATATCTTTTGACAAAGGGATAATGACGATAAATTATTTAAAAACCACTTATACGTTAAACGATCAGGTAGTTGTAGACAATAGTGTCATTAGGCTTAGCGATCTTAAGTTACTCGACATAGATAACAACGAGGCCATCGCCAACGGATCCGTGGACCTCAATAATATCAATACACCTACGCTAAACGTTACTGTAAATGCCAAAAACTTTATGGCGCTAAATACTACAGAAAAGGACAACAGCATTTATTTTGGAAAGGCTTATGGAACCGGTACATTTAAGTTCAAAGGGCCAACGAACAAAATGTTTATTGAGATCGATGCCAGGACTGAAAAGGGAACGGTTTTTAATCTCCCTTTAAATAGTTCAGAAATAGTATCCAATAAAGACTTTATCACATTTGTAAGTAAAGACACCACCAAGGTCGTTAAAAAACAAACAAGCTTTGACGGGCTAACCATGAACCTGAGGCTAAGCGTTGACCCCAATAGTACAGCAAATATATTTACTACGCTTGGAAACTTAAGCGGCAAAGGAAATTCCAAGAATCTGGAACTGAATATTAATAGCTTAGGCGATTTCGAGATGTCCGGTGATTACATTATTGAATCCGGAAGCTTCGACTTTACGGCGCAGGAAATTATAAATAAAAAATTTAGCATCAGGCAAGGAGGCACAATCAGATGGACAGGCAATCCTACAATGGCCCAAATAAATTTAAAAGCTATATATGCGGTAAGAGCCAGCCTTACCGACCTTTATACTGCAGCCAACAGAGACGCCGCTGGCAGGGATAATGCAAGCAGCCGTGTGCTTACAGAGGTAGAAATGGGACTAACCGGACTCCTCTTAAAACCGGATATTAAACTGGATATTTTCTTCCCTTCAGACCCATCAATTAAAGAGGAGATGCAATCTTATTTCAATGATGACAACAATAGGAACCTGCAGGCGCTAAGCTTAATTATCAGGAGAAGTTTTGCGCCGGGTACAGGAAAAGAGGATTTGGGCAAGCAATTGACATCCGGGGTAGCCAGTACGGCCACCGAACTCCTGTTCAATCAATTCAATAATGTTCTGTCCTCGCTTAATCTTGATTTTGTGGACATCAATATCCGTTCATTAAGTGAAGCCAACGCTTCATTTAGATTTTTCAACAACCGGGTAGTACTAAATGCCGGAATAGTTGATAAAGCAAGCACAAGTGATCTGTCCCCAATTGGTTTCACCAGCAATAATGTTGGCGGGGAAGTGGAACTCCTGACACTAATTAAAAAGGATGGAACACTGGTAGGTAAGCTGGCAAATAAACCTCAAACCCAGCAATACAACTTCGTCAATAGCAGCAACCAAAATAATAATGTGACCTCCCTGGGTCTGATCTATACCCAGCAATTTGACAGCTTCCAGGAATTTTTACAAAGGATTACAGGTCAATACCAAAAAGCGCAAAAAAAGAAAGCGGATGAGAAAAAACCCGCACCCGCTGCTTCAAAAAGTTCAATTAATAAAGAGGCTGTTATTATAGACAAGAAAAACAAGAAGAAATAATTCTTCTAGCCTTTCATGATCTGGTGTCCCATTTTATCACGTTTTGTTTTAAGATAATGCTCATTATGAACGTTACTTTCAATTTCGATTGGCACATTTTCAACAATCTCTAGTCCGTAGCCTGTTAAACCGGCTCTTTTGGTTGGATTATTGGACATCAATTTCATTTTAGTAATTCCCTGTGCCCTCAATATTTGCGCGCCAACACCATAATCTCTTTCATCTCCTTTAAACCCGAGCTTAATGTTTGCTTCAACAGTATCAAATCCTGCATCCTGAAGATTATAGGAGCGAAGCTTGTTTATTAATCCAATCCCTCTACCTTCCTGGTTCATGTAAACAATAACGCCTTTGCCTTCCCTGTCGATCATTTCCATAGCTTTATGCAACTGATGACCGCAATCACACCTGCAGGAGCCAAATATATCACCTGTAACGCAAGAACTGTGAACACGGGTCAGTATGGGTTCGTCCTCAGTCCACTCTCCTTTACTTATCGCCAAATGAGTAGCGTTTGTATCCAGTTGAGTATAGGCTGTCATTTTAAAATCTCCCCACTGAGTCGGTAAGTTAACTGTAACTTCCTGTTTTATCAAACTTTCCTTACTAAGCCTGTAGGAGATCAGGTCCTTAATAGAGATGATTTTAAGCTGGTGCTGGGCAGCAATTTTAACAAGATCAGGTAATCTGGCCATTTCACCATCATCTTTCATGATTTCTACCAATACTCCAGCCGGTTCCATTCCGGCCAAGCGGGCCAAATCAACAGCAGCTTCTGTATGTCCGGACCGCCTCAGTACACCCCCATCCTTGGATCTCAATGGAAAAATATGACCAGGCTTGCCCAACTCCGCCGGATCGATATCAGGATTGATTAATGCCAGAATGGTTTTTGATCTGTCAGAAGCCGAGATTCCAGTAGTGCAACCGTGCCCAAGCAAGTCTACCGATACTGTAAAATTCGTCTCATATGCTGCTGTATTTTTTCCCACCATTGGCTCAAGACCCAGCTGATCGCATCTTTCTTCAGTCAAAGGAGCACAGATTAAACCTCTGCCATAAGTTGCCATAAAATTTATCACTTCAGGCGTAGCATTGGCTGCTGCTGTCAGAAAGTCACCTTCGTTTTCTCTATCCTCATCATCAACAACAATAATGACTTTACCTGCCCTTATATCTGCAACAGCATCTTCTATTGCATTTAGTTTAATCTCCATTTTCTATGAATCTATCGATAATCAAATCTTAACAGACAATTTGATTATATATTAAGTTTGCTACAAAGTTACAACGTTACTTCCCAATATTCTTTAATAAAATATCATATATAAGTAATCAATAAGCACCACAATCAGTCGAATTTAGAATTATTCTGAAGCCGGGGGTATATCCTTCTTTTTTTTATTCTTAAAAAGATTGACGATAAGCTGTTTGAAATAGTCCACATCAAATAAGGCAGAATCGACCGTTGCCTTATAAGTCAGGAAGGCCCCCAGTGGCGACAATATAAATATGGCAAGCCACATTCCAAAAAAAGACCTCAATGAACCTGTAGTTGCCGATTTTTCAGACACCGTTGCTATGATATGGTACAGCAAAAAAAACACAATAGCCATCACAACCGGGAGTCCTAAGCCCCCCTTCCTGATTATTGCCCCCAAAGGGGCTCCAATAAAGAAAAGCAATAAGCATGATGCCGCTAAAGTAAACTTCCTTTGATACTCAAGCTCGACTTTAGTAATACTCTTCAATTTGTCTTCGTAATCTGCTGTCCTGGCGGAAATGCTTTGTTTTATAGTTGTTGCATTGTCAAACGCCGACTGAAGCGCAAAAAGGCGGTTAGATAAAGGAATACTCTTTAAAATATCTCCTTTTATCTCTTTAACAGGGGCTTTAACCCTGGTATACCCCTTGGTATAGTTGTTTTGTTTATAATAACTACCGATGTTAGTTGCCGCAAATTTATTGATGCTATCGAGGTCTTTAACCAAAGAATCCTGTTTCCTGGTTAATCCTTTTAGGTTCAGCATTGCCGTATTGTTCCTAAAATCCTGTTCATTTGTTCTGCTCATCTTAAAGCTGGAAATATCAAACTTCTGGTCAGTTTCCGAGAAACGCATTCTGGTTAATTCCTGCCTTGGGTTATTAAAGGTATTTCTGTTGCTTGACTCTTCATAACGGACCCCATCTTGCAATTTCAGAAACAGGTATTTATCATTGCTGGACATTGTTCCCTCTTTCGCGATAATGATCTTAGCAATTCCGTTTGTACTGGTATGATCGTAAATCATCACATCATATAAAGATACGCCGTCATTGCCCTTTCTATTCACTCTGATGGAATAACCCGGTATGCTATTGTTAAATACCCCAGGCTTAATTAAAAAAGACAGTTTCTTATTGGTAATGTCCCAAAGCAAGGAGCCAAATTTTAAGTTAGCCTTTGGCAAAATATAATCGGAAAACATAAATGAGCTGATCGCAATCCCTATAATTAATACAAGAAGCGGCGTCATAGCCTTTTGAAGCGAAACTCCGGCAGACTTTATCGCTACGAGTTCATAATTTTCTCCAAGCGTCCCAAAAGTCATGATAGAAGAAAGGAGAATAGATAATGGCAAGGCCATCGACACATTAGACGCAGAAGCATAATACATCAATTCCAATATGACATACCATTCAAAACCCTTTCCAATTAAGTCATCGACATACTTAAATAGAAAAAGCATCAACAGAATAAACATCACAATAAAGAATGTGACGAAAAAAGGCCTTATGAATGCTTTGAGCAGAAGTAAATGAATCTTTTTCAATATACAAATTTACACAAAGCGATTGAAAAACTATGCTCCTATCACGCTATGCAGATAGTTTATTTGATTATCCCAAATCAAAGTCCGCTCAGCCAGCGTTTCCTCGGTTGCGAAATCCGTTATAGAGAGTGCCACATCATTTGTAAGCTCATCCTGAACGATTTCCATTTCAAAATAGCAGTGCGGTTCATCGTCAACCCATTTGAATTTTACTGACTTATTCTCTTTGACACTCAAAAGCTTTGCTTTTTGAATTTCATCATCCCATGTGAATGTGTATACCTGATCCCTGAAAATAACATCATCGGCAAACCATTGAGATAAACCATTCGGCTCACTAATAAAGCTAAACAAAATACGCGGAGACGATCTCAATTCATATTCCAATGTAAACTTTTTCTTTTCTGACATCGTTAAACCCTTATATCCCGAATTAATTAGACTATTTTTTATTATTTGTTTCTAAAGAAAAGTAATTTATTCTATATTTGCAACTCTTTAAAAATAAGATTTCCGGCGGGGTAGCTCAGATGGTTAGAGCGCAGGATTCATAACCCTGAGGTCGGCAGTTCGATCCTGCTCCCCGCTACAAAAAAGCCGGTAAAAACCGGCTTTTTTTATTTAAATAAATACTCCCTGAATAGCACTTTACCAATATCTCATTTAGAAGAATAACTTTCAGCAATCTTCATTGCATTATAGGCATTTACAATACCACCACTAACACATAGTTCGGAAAAAGCAATCCTTGAACTTTCATTTCTGCTATTGGTGTATTTTACCTTATGGTCTATTTTGGTAACAGATTTTATAATGATATCGCGGACCTGCTCCGGCTTTAAATCGGGATAATAGGACAATATCATAGCAGCCAGTCCGGAGACCACGGGTGAGGCCATGCTTGTACCATCAAATTCCTCATATTTTGAACCCGGAACTGTAGATTTAATCATAAAGCCCGGAGCAAAAACATCAACCATGTATTTACCGTAATTAGAAAACGAAGCTTTTAAAGATCCGTCATCGGCATAAGCACTGGCACCAACCTCAATCCAGTTACCGGCATGGGGGAGCTTAAATTTTGCTGAATCTATAGGAACAGGCTTAATTATCCCTGATCCCGGATTCCTGGACATGCCCTGGTTCTGATTCTGCATTTGGCCTTGTACCGGCAGCAAGGGAATCTTTGGCTCTGCCTTTTTATGGGCCTTTCTATAGGCAATTGACTCAGGGGAATCAAAGAATTTATTTGGATAATTCTCTTCTAAATCAGTATCTAAGTTATCATTGCCAGCAGCATGTACAAGTAATACCCCTCTATCCCCCGCATATTTAACCGCTTCGTCTACGACCTGTTTGTCCCATTTAAATCCCTTACCAAAGCTCATATTGATTATCCTCGCTCCATTATCCACAGCATAACGTATCCCATTGGCTACATCTTTATCTCTTTCATCACCTTCCGGAACTACCCTGATGGCCATAATACTAACGCTATTTGCAATTCCGTTAATGCCGATGCCATTAGTTCTGTTGGCTCCAATAATCCCTGAAACGTGCGAGCCGTGCTCAGCATTAGGTCCGGCTACATCATTATTCCCGTAATTATGCTCTTTTGAGTTTGCATAATCGTCGCCCACCAATTCCTTTCTCTGATCATAATCCAGGTTCAAATTATACCTCAGCATCACATCGTACTGCTTATAGCCATCCTTTATTTCTTTAAAGAATTTTTCAATACTCCCGCTCTCCTTTGCCCCACTCCTTATAATCTTTTTAACCTGTTCCTCTTCTTCACTATCGGCTACATATCTGTCAATATCCTCAAGAGAAGGTATTTTCTTCTTGTTGATCAGCGCCACAGAATCAAGTACCTTGTTAATGGCGGTCAGAACAGAAAACGTTTGATCGGCTTCATTATACTTCTTGCCAAATTCTCTCGTAACCTTTTTATACAATTCAAACTCTTCTTTTTGCACACTATCCAAAACAGTCATATTTGTTGTAGAAGCATATTTAGGCAGGAGAGACCGTCTAATCCTTGTCATTTCCAGATTATCGTAGGCCAGATTACCCTTTTCTGACCCAATAAAATTCCATCCATTAATATCATCAATGTATCCATTTGCATCATCATCAATCCCATTACCTGGGATTTCCTTCTTGTTGACCCACAAAACATCTTTTAAGTCCTCGTGCTTAATGTCTACACCTCCGTCAATAACCGCAACGATTACTTTTTCCTTTGGCTTTTTGCCGCCCAGTAATTCTTTATAAGCTTTTTCAGTACTGATACCAAAATATCCATCTTTAAGCAAATCAAGATTATACCAGTTTGCAGGAAGCTTAACATCCTTATTCTGAGAAAAGGCAGAAATACTTAATCCAATGCACCAAATCAGCAAACAAATCTGCTTCAAATTCATCATAAATTCCTTTATAAAATAAACGTAAAATACAATAATACGGTTTTATTGCTTTTTGAAGACGAATTTAGCATTTTTTAACACTCCTCAAATACAGGCTAATCAGTTATACTCAACTGAAGATTTTTTCTGAAGTTTATCATTCTATATGAGGGGGCTTAAGGAAGTCTTATAACCACCTATTTTATATGGGAGTATTGATAAACAAGAAAAGCCTGCAGTCCAATGACTGCAGGCTTTCTTTAAGATTTGGCACCGACCTACTCTCCCACGTGTTACCGCAGTACCATTGGCTCT
>Ga0193717_1000200_pt1 | contig 48962 bp, 43 predicted proteins | sample U2c2metaG_FD_145900 | JGI IMG/M metagenome (GOLD analysis project Ga0193717, IMG submission 145900) | Soil microbial communities from a riparian zone of the East river system, Colorado, United States - U2c2 | ecosystem: Environmental > Terrestrial > Soil > Riparian zone | place: USA: East River... | reverse complement strand
CCGGGAATCCTTCTCGGTCGTGTAGACCCGGGCCATATAACCACCCAGTGGACGGTAGACGGCCGCCAGGAGCACCAGCAGAAGGGCGACCTGAAGCAGGCCGGCAGCGGTGTCGGACATCAGAACCTCTCGGGAAAGATCAGGGCAGCGACCAGGTAAAGAACCAGCGCCACCGCGACCACCAGGCCGACGATGTTCTCAGCGCTCACAGCTTCTCCACCCCCCGCAACGCGAACCAGATGGCCACGAAGACCACCACAGTGATCGCCAGATACAGCACGTCTTTCATGGCCGGCCACACCCCTCGGCGAACTTACTCATGACTTCACTGCACACGGATAACTGCCACATCAGCAGCCTTCTCTCAGGTTTCTCACAGCCATCCCCGACAGCTCTCACAGCGTTCTCACGGGGTCTCGTCGGCATTGCTACCTCCTGGGGGCAGCCAGTTGCGCGGGCCCCGCGCAGGCTTTCGTTCACGATCCCGTGAAGGCCCGATCACGGCTCCCCGGCAGGCGGCCAGACCCCTTACCAGCTAGCCGGAACCCGGCAGCGCCCGGATACGACTTCGGGCTGGGCAGGCGAGTGCGCATACTGGTGTCCCGACACGGGACATCGAAGGCTGGCAACCAGCAGCCCCCACCAGAGTTAGGGACCTACGCAGTGACTGAAGTGGACGACCAGCAGCCCGCCGCCCAGGCGGAACAGTTCTTCTCCGAGGAGACCCGCAAGGCGCTGGCCGAGGCGAGCCGGCTGCTCGCCGAGCGTCTTCAGGCGCACACCGACGCCCTGCTCGCGATGACCGGCGGTCCGGACGAGCAGAACGCCCTGTACGAGCAGAACGTCGCGCTGGAGGAGCTCGTCGAGGGCTGGAACGACGCCGTCTTCGAGCACACCGGTACTGCGCCGCTGCTGCTGGAGGACGAGATCGAGGACGAGGACGACGACGAGGAGCCGGAGGAGCAGGACCAGCTGATCACCGTGGTCTCGCGGTTCGACCTGCGCGTCGTCGACCTGGAGGCGCTGCTCGACGCTGGCCGGTCCGCGCAGGAGCGGCACCCGGCCGAGCTGGACGAGTCCGGCGAACCCGACCCGGTGGACTCCGCCGAGCAGGCGATCTACGAGATCAGCCGCGAGGTGGGCGAGGCGTGGTTCGAGCTGCCCGGGGTCGACCTGATCGCCGGCGCCCGCGCGTACGTCGTACCGGAGTACCCCTTCGAGCCGCTGGAAGCGGACGCCGACGACGTCGTCACCGAGATCGGCGCCCCCAACGGCCTCGTCACCCACGCGGAGACCTGGGCCTGACCTCCTCAGCTGCACTCCAGGACGTCGGCGCTCTCATCAGTCCGACGTCCTGAAGGCAGCCGATCAAACGCAGGCAGTCGACGGGTGAACCGGCCAGTGCATTCGTCCGTATGGAAGGTGTTCCACTTCCTACGGACAGGAAAGTGTCATGCAGCTTCTCCGCTCGAAGGGCCGGCCGTTCGCGGTTGCCACCGCCGTCATCGGTGGGCTGGCCCTGGTCGCACCCAGCGCCGCCAGCGCCCACGATTCCCACGGATCCACGCACGGCAGTAGCCTCGCCGTCCAGCAGGTGAACCTGGTCTCCGACGTGCCTGGCAAGGCCCCGCTGACCGACCCCGACCTGGTCAACCCGTGGGGCCTCGCCCTCAGTGCGACCTCGCCACTCTGGGTGTCCAACCAGGGCACCTCGTCCTCGACGCTCTACACGAATGCCCCGGGCACGAACACCGCGGCCAAGGTGCCGACGGTCCGCGTCACTGTTCCGGTCCCGACCGGCCAGGTCAGCAACGCCGGAACCGGCTTCGTCCTCACCAACGGCACCGCCACCGGTCCGGCCCGCTTCATCTTCTCCACGCTCACCGGCCAGATCGCCGCGTGGGGCCCACCGGCCACGCCGGCCATCGGTGCCGCTCAGATCAAGGCCACCGTGCCTGGTGCCTCCTACACCGGCCTCGCTATCGCGACCGCTTCCGCAGGCGATCGGCTGTACGCCGCGAACTTCGCCCAGGGGAAGATCGACGTCTTCGACAGCAGCTTCAACCTGGTGAAGCAGCCGTGGTGGGCCTTCCGGGACTCCCACCTGCCGAGGGGCTACTCGCCGTTCAACGTGCAGACGCTGAACGGGAAGATCTTCGTCGCCTACGCGAAGGTCGACCCGAAGACGGGCCGCAACGCGAGCGGCAAGGGCCTCGGGTTCGTCGACGAGTACACCGTGGACGGCAAGTTCGTCGACCGCATCGCCTCCCGTAGCACCCTGAACGCTCCCTGGGGTCTCGCCATCGCCCCCGCGAGCTGGGGCAAGCTGGCCGGCGACCTGCTGATCGGCAACTTCGGCGACGGGCGCGTCAATGTGGTCTCCGCGAAGTCCCACGGACGCTTCGATCACAAGATCAACGGTCAACTGAAGAATGCCTCCGGCCGCACGCTCGTGATCCCCGGCCTCTGGGCCCTGACCCCAGGCACCGCCACCACCGGCGGCACCGACGCGGTCTGGTTCTCCGCCGGCATCGCCAACGAGACCCACGGCCTCCTGGGCGTCCTTCGCCACCCCTGACCCAGTCGGTCTGACCGCGCTGGCATGACGAGCTGGGCGGGGCCGGAGTGCTTCTGAGATGCCGAGGGGACTTCTCAGCCACACCGCCCCCGCCCAGCCTTTACGTTTTCAAAGGCTTTTCGAACCAGTGGTGGGCGTAGGGCTCAGTGTTGAACGCGGGGACCTCGATGTAGCCGGTGGCTCGGTAGAGGGAGATCGCCTCGGTGAGATTGCGGTTGGTTTCCAGGCGCAGTACTGCGGCGCCGTGGGCTGCGGCCTGTTTCTCCAGTTCGGTCAGGAGGCGACGGCCCAGCCCCAGGCCGCGGACGTCCGAGGAGACCCACATGCGTTTCAGTTCGGCCGGTTCGGTGCCGTGCAGTTTGAGTCCGCCGCAACCGACCGGCTGAGAGTGCAAGGTCGCGACCAGGAGCAGCCCGGCCGGTGGCGTCAGCTCATCGGCATTGGCGGAGATCGTGCGGGCGTGGTCGAAGCCGTCGTCGAAGCGCGCGGCCAGTTCGTCGAAGTACGACTGCAGGCAGTACTGCGCGTCCGGCTGCCGCGGATCGACGACGCCGACCTGGACTGTCGAGGCGATCAGCAGCCGCTCGACTTCGCCCATCGCCTGGATCAGCCTGGCCTGCTGCTGTTCGCTGAGTGGCTCGAGGATCGAGGCGGCGAGGTCGTCGGAGCGCTGGTCGAGGACAGACCGTTCGGCCAGCCCACGCTCTGTCAGCCGGGCCGTCCGCACACGGCCGTCCGAGCCGCTCTGCTCCACCTCGACCAGACCGTCGGCCTCGAGGGTCCGCAGCAACCGGCTCAGATAACCCGAATCGAGATCGAGCCGCGAGCGCAACAACCGGACGTCACACCCGGCCGGCCCGATCTCCCAGAGCACCCGCGCCTGGCCGAGCGGCCGGTCGCTGGCCATGTACCCGTCGTTCAGCGCACCGATCCGTTGGGTCACGGTCCGGTTGAATCTCCTGATATCGGCGATCCCCATTCTCTGACTATAGTCAGAGAAATACCAGATCGATCGGATCCCGCCGCCGGTACGGCTGCCACCCGGTCAGGTGCGGATGAACCAGCCAGCGGATCCGCCCGCCAGTCTCGAGCAGCGTGCCCGGCGCTGGCACCCAATTGGATACTTCCCCCACCCCACCACCCCGGTCGCCACCGACGCCGGCGTGCAGTACACCGCCCGCGGCAGCCACCTGCGCGGCCGGAATCGAGCCCGGCACCAGAAAGAACCACCAGCGCCGGTGCGCCGGCGCCATCGCCGTCGGGCACGCGGTCTTCAGCAGTTGATTCAGCAAGGCCCCGTACTCCGGCGGTACGTCGACAACCTCGAATCCCTCGGTGATCAGGGCGATGTCCCACGCACTTTCACTCCAAACGAGCCTGGCCCGAGCCGCATCCCGAACCACCTCACCAACGAGATGCGGATCGACGCAGGCGCGCCGGCAGACGCAACTCCCGTGCCGCGGGATCGCCAGAGGAGCCACCGGCCACCCGTTGTCGGCGTACCGGACAGCGCGTTCACGCATCTTCCGCGCCCGCCTGCGACGGACCCACCGCGCCAGACGGATCTGCAGACCGGGCCAACTGTCAAGCACGCTGGCCGACCGCGAACAGCAACGAACTCGAGGGCACCAGTTCCGGGAAGCCATCGGCGATCCGCGAACAGTCCAGTGCGGTCTGCAGCGGATCCGGCTCGCGGAGACTCTCCGGCAACGGCTCGCCCTGGAAGTGCGCGTCGATCGTCACCGTCAACCAGCCACCCGGCCCCGTCAGCCCGTGCAGCGTCACCGCACGGAGGCCGGCGTTCGTCAGTTCCGTCCGGAGCTGAGTGGTGGTGTGGTACGTCGTCTGCGCCATCCGCTCGTTGTCCGGGCTGAACCCGGTCTCGAGGATGTCCGTCACCACCCCGCGCCGCAGCAACAACTTGTTGGCGAGCGTGGACCCGATCAGGTTCGCCGCGCGATTGATCGCGATCACCGCGACGAACCCGCCGGGCCGGATCACCCGGATCGCCTCCCGCAGGGCCAGCCGCCGATCGGCAGCCTCCGGCAGGTGGTACATCGGGCCCGCCAGCAACACGGCGTCGAAGTACTCGTTGTCCCAGGGCAACCGCCGCGCATCCCCTTGTACTGCGCTGATCCCGGCGGCTGTGGCTTGGTCGACGTGGTGCTGCACGGGGTCGAGCAGCTCGACGGAGTACCCGCGCTCCTTCAGCCAGCTCGCGTGGATCCCCGGCCCGCCGCCGATGTCCGCGACCTCGGCGGGCGGTTCCGGGAGGTACCGCGTGAGCAGATCCTGCACTCGGGCGAGTTCGAGCCGGCCCTTCAAAGTGGACCGCAGCCGGCTCGCCTCGTCATGCCTGTCGGTGTAGTGGCTCTCGATATCAGCCTGCGTCGTCATGCCACCCGACTCTGCTGACTCCACCCGGGGCAGCAGCAGGCCAGATCCCGGGGCAACCCGGGGCAGATCCTCGAGGTCAGTCGAGGGGGCGCAACTCGTCGGCGTACGAGACGGAGACGCGGCGGAGGACGCCTTCCTTGACGGAGTACTGGCCCATCCGCCACAGCGGCGGGCTGTAGGCGTGGACGGTGACGCTGCCCTTGTCGCTTCCGACCACGCGGTGGATGTGGTCCGGGCCGAAGCCGTAGACGTCGCCCGCCTCGATCTCGGTCTCGATCGACTCGGTCCCGATCGCCAGGTTGTGTTCGACCAGCTTGCCGCGGGCCACGGCGACTGCGCCCGAGGAGACGTCGTGATCGTGCCAGCCGGTGTCGTTCACCGGGGTCCAGCAGATCAGCCAGACGTCCACGTTGGCGTCGCGGTGCAGCGAGGCGAACACGCGCTCCTCGTCGCTGTAGGCGACCTTGTCCTCCCACAGGTGCGGCTGGGCGGCGATACCGCCGGCCAGTTCGGCGAGTTCACTGGGGTCGAGATCACGCCCAGGAAGGTTGTCCAGCGACAGACAGTCGTTGAGCTCCACGAGCCGGCTGGCCTGGCGCGCGGGTACGACGGGTAGGTCGGAAACGGGCTGAGCAGTCACTGCACTCCCCTCTCAGGAGGTGGCACCGGTCCGTACAGGAGCCGGTGCGGGTTGGCTTGGCGAATCACCGCGGTCGCGGCGTCGCCCTGGCGGAGGTCGACGGACCTGGCGTACGGCCGGTCGGTGCCGTGCACGACCTGGTCGATGCCGAGAATCCGGGCGACCGCGTCGATCCCCTGCGGGCCGTAGCTCGAGGTGTCGACGTACAGGTTGGTGTCGATGGTGCCGAGACGACCGCCGCGGGCGGCGAGCCTCTCGTGGTGAACCGGGGCGAGGCCTGCCGCGGCGACGAAGCACAGTCGCAACTGCGGGAAGGAGGCCCGTCCACCAAAGGCGTGCCAGGCCCACCAAGCAGCCTGGAGCTGGATCGTGTAGTCGACCACCGGGGCCCACCAACCGGGCACCTCCCCAGCCGGCGCCGCCGCAGTACCGGGGTGCACCAGGATCGGCTTGTTCAACCGCTCGGCGACCTCGAGCAATGAGCCGACGCCGGCCCAAGCTGCCGGCGTACCGAGGATGTGAGCAGGCAACTGCAGCCCAAGGAAGCCGTCGGCAAGGAGAGCAGCCACGCCATCGAGATCGGGCTCGAGCAAGTTGACCGCGGCCCAGGGCTTGAAGGGCTCGGGCAGCTCCGCGGCGCCGACGTGCCACGCGTCCAGCAGGGCCAGGTCACCGAGCTGCTCGATCCCCAGCGGGCTGGACAACGAGACACCGGCCAAGGTCGTCCCCGCGTCCTGCTCCAGGGCGATCCGCTTGTCGACTGCGTGCGCCGCCGGATCCACCTCGTACGGCGGTTCGCCGGTCGTGTGCAACGTCCAGCCGTCCAGGTACGGCGCGGTCGTGCGAGCCCGCAAGCGGTCGACGAACTGGGCCGGCCACAGGTGCTGGTGGACGTCGATCATGGGCTCTCCTCTCGCGGTGTTCTGGTGGTGGCGGTCATTTTGAAGCGCTTCAAGACAGACACAGTGAAGCGCTTCAAAGGCTTCCTTGTCAAGCTACTGTCCAGCCAGACGTTCTTTGTCGGTGCCTGCCACTAGGGTGCTTGGTATGCCCGGAAGTGGCCGTAGGCCAACGCTCAAAGACATCGCGGCCGACACCGGCCTGTCGATGGCTGCGGTCTCCTACGCACTGCGAGGACTGCAGGGAACGCCGGAAACCCAACAGCGCGTGCAGGAAGCCGCCGAGCGCCTCGGATACCAGGTCGATCCGGTCGCGCGCGCTCTCGCCTCCGGCAGGAGCGGTTCGGTCGGAGTGCTCTGCGCCTCGCTCGAAGACCTCTGGCAGCAGCGCCTGGCCGCGGCCCTCGGCCGCGAGTTGCTCGCGCCCGACCGCAACGCCTGGATCATCGATTCCGCCGGCGACGCCGACCGTCAGCTCCAGCTGGCCCAGCACCTGGTCGACCACCGGGCCGACGCGATCGTGGTGATCCCGATCGACCCGGCTGCGAAGGCCTGGGCCAAGATTGCCCAGCAGGCGCCGGTGATCGCGATCGGCGACGCACTGCCGGCGGCCAAGGCCAAGTCCGAGGTCCTCTTCGACAACGAGGCCGGAGTCAGTACTGCGCTGCGCCGACTGGCCGAGGCGGGTCACCGGACCGTCGCCGTGCTGAGCCCATCGCGGCGCGTAGAGGTCGAGCGGCCCGCGGAGGAGATCGCTCAGCGGATCGCGTTCGGCCTGAAGCTGAAGGTCCGGATCATCCCCTGTCCGCACGACCTGAACGGTGCCACCGACGTCGCCCGCGAGCTGCTCAGCTCGAAGCCACGGCCCACCGGCATCCTGGCACTGGCGGACTCGATGGCCTTCGGTGTGTACGCCGCGTGCGCCGAGCTGGGGATCCGCCTGCCGGACGAGCTCTCGCTCCTCGGCTACGACGACCAGCCGTTGTCCCGGCTGCTGACGCCGCCCCTGTCCACCTTCCACTGGCCGCTCGACGAGCTGGTCGCGGACGTGGTCGCCCGGGTGACGTCGGCCGTGGACACCAACCGCCGGGTCCGCCGGACCACGGTCGAGCCGACCCTGATCGAGCGTGGATCGGTCGCCGCCCCGCCCGGCAGGGCGTGACGGCGACAACGAGTCATCCACGACGATCACACCAGCGAAACTAGACCAGCCTGGTGCACTTAAAGTCCGGTGTCCACTATCTGAACTAGTCCGCCAGCCGGCCGAGTCTGGCCGCGACAGCGGGACGGCGGCGGTCGAGAGCGGGCAACTCGAGCTCCAACCGCTCGAACACCTCCAGGTCCTCGGCGCCCACCGAGGTCTGCGCGTAACGCCAGATCAGGTCGGCGTCACCAGAGTCCAGTACTGCGCGGCGCAGCGTCGCGTCGAGCTCGGCTCGTTCGGCGCGCAACGCCGGCGCTTCGGACCGCTCCAGCAGCGGACCGGAGTACAGATCCATGGCCAGCGGCAGATCTCCGGAGCGCATGGCTGCCTGGACGTCGGTGATATCGCCGGTCACCTCGGCGATGATCCGGTACGGCTTGGTGTCGAGCACCCCCAGGCCGAGCAAGGTGCGCAGCCGGTGCATCTCGGCGCGAACCGTCGTCGGGTTTCCCTCGTCGCCGTACAGGTGCAGCATCAACTGCTCCCCGGTGAGCCCGGCCGGGTGCAACAAGAGCAGTGCGAGCACCTCGGCCCGTCGCAAGGTCAGGCTGATCTCCCGGCCGCCGACGACGGCCATCGGCTGGCTCGAACCAAGGAGTCTCAGTCGCAGCGAGGTGCGCCGGCGGCGTACCGGGCCTGGGATGCGGAGAAGGTAGCCCTCGTCGAGCTGCTCGACCACGGCCTCGCGACCGTCGCCGAGCTGGATCCGGTCGGCGCCGTCCGGGACGTCGAGCCGGTTCGGCAACGAGGCCAGCGGCTGGACCGCGAGGACCCTGCCGGTCGCGGTCAGCAGCGCGCCCGGTGCCTCCCCGAGCGCGATCAGGTGCCGCATGTTGCGAGCACGCAGTTGCTCGTCGGCAGCCGCCATCCGCACCCGCAGCTGTCCCTCGGCCAGCTGCGCGGCTGCTGTCACCAACGCCATCATCGCCGGGTGGACAGTGCGCAGCGGACCGGAGACGTCGACCGCGCCGACCAGCTTGCCGGTGTCGGGATCGTGCACTGGCGCCGCGGCACACGTCCACGCGTGGATGCGACGGACGAGGTGTTCGGCCGAGTGGATCTGCACCGGCTGGTCGGCTGCGAGCGCAGTACCCATGCCGTTGGTGCCGATCGCGTCCTCGGACCAGACCGCACCTTCGGACAACGCGATCCGGTCGGCCTGCCGCCGTACCTCGGCAGCGCCCTCCCGCCAGAGGATCAGTCCCTGTGCGTCGGTGACGATCATGATGTGCGACGCCTCGTCCGCGAAGGTGGTCAGCGTCTGGCGCAGGATCGGCAACACCGCGTTGAGCGGGTGGTTGTCCCGCAGGGCCTCGAGCAGGTCGGCCGAGATCATCACCGGCGGCGCGTCGAGTTCGGGGTCGACCGAAGCCGCCAGTGATCGTTCCCAGGATTCGGCGACCAGCGGGCGCGGCTGACCCGGCACCCGGTCACCACCGAGCACCTGGTCGTACAACTGACTCAGCCGGCGCGCCTTCTCGGGTGCGTCCACAGGGGCCAGCCTCGCCCGGAAACGGTCCCCGTTCAAGGGATGACCGGGAAGCTGCGCGATCGACGCAGCGCGATGCAACGTTCATGCAACGTCACCGGACCTACTTTGCGGGCACCGCCCATCCATCTGAGGAGGACCGATGACCATCTATGCGGCTCCTGGGCAACCGGACAGCCCGGTCGAGTACAAATCCCGGTACGACCACTACATCGGAGGCGAGTGGGTACCGCCGGCCAAAGGCGGGTACTTCGAGAACCCGACCCCCGTCACCGGCGAGAACTTCACCGAGATCGCGCGAGGCACCGCCGACGACGTCGAGCGCGCCCTCGACGCAGCGCACGGCGCGGCACCCGGCTGGGGCCGGACGTCGGCCGGCGAACGCGCGAACATCCTGAACAAGATCGCGGACCGGATCGAGGACAACCTCGAACTGCTCGCGGTCGCGGAGACCTGGGACAACGGCAAGGCGGTCCGCGAGACGCTGGCCGCGGACATGCCGCTGGCGATCGACCACTTCCGGTACTTCGCCGGCGCGCTGCGGGCCCAGGAGGGCTCGATCTCACAGGTCGACGACGACACCGTGGCCTACCACTTCCACGAGCCGCTCGGCGTCGTCGCCCAGATCATCCCGTGGAACTTCCCGATCCTGATGGCGACCTGGAAGCTGGCGCCGGCACTCGCGGCCGGCAACGCGGTCGTCCTGAAGCCGGCCGAACAGACCCCGGCCTCGATCCACGTGCTGATGGAACTGATCGGCGACCTGCTCCCGCCGGGCGTCCTCAACATCGTCAACGGGTTCGGCGTGGAGGCCGGCAAACCGCTTGCCTCTAGCAACAGAGTGGCCAAGGTCGCGTTCACTGGTGAGACCACGACCGGTCGCCTGATCATGCAGTACGCGTCGGAGAACATCATCCCGGTGACGCTCGAACTCGGCGGCAAGAGCCCGAACATCTTCTTCGACGACGTCGCCACCAGCAAGGACGACTTCTACGACAAGGCGCTCGAAGGCTTCACGATGTTCGCGCTGAACCAGGGCGAGGTCTGCACCTGCCCGTCGCGGGCACTGATCCAGGCCGGCATCTACGACTCGTTCCTGTCCGACGCGAAGGCCCGGACCGAGGCGGTCAAGCAGGGCAACCCGCTGGACACCGACACGATGATGGGCGCCCAGGCCAGCAACGACCAGTACGAGAAGATCCTGTCCTACATCGACATCGGCAAGGCTGAAGGCGCCAAGGTGATCACCGGCGGCGAGAAGGCCGATCTCGGTGGCGACCTGAGCAGCGGCTACTACATCCAGCCGACCATCTTCGAGGGCGACAACAAGATGCGGATCTTCCAGGAGGAGATCTTCGGCCCGGTCGTCTCGGTGACGAAGTTCGACGACTACGCCGACGCGATGAAGATCGCCAACGACACCCTGTACGGCCTCGGCGCCGGGGTCTGGACGCGGGACATGAACACCGGATACCGGGCCGGGCGGGAGATCCAGGCCGGCCGGGTCTGGACGAACTGCTACCACGCGTACCCCGCGCACGCCGCCTTCGGTGGCTACAAGAACTCCGGCATCGGCCGGGAGAACCACAAGATGATGCTCGACCACTACCAGCAGACCAAGAACCTGCTGGTCAGCTATTCCCCGAACAAGCTCGGCTTCTTCTAAGACCATGGTGGAGAGGGTTACGTTCACGGAGACGGCGGCGGAGTTGCTCCGCCGCCTGACCGAGCTACACGGCCCGTTGATGTTCCACCAGTCCGGCGGGTGCTGCGACGGCAGTTCACCGATGTGTTTCCCGGACGGCGAGTTCAAGACCGGCGCGGCGGACGTCCAGCTGGCCGATCTCGTCGTCGACGGACTGGACAAGCCGATCGCCTTCTGGATGTCGGCGAGCCAGTTCGAGTACTGGAAGCACACCCATCTGACCGTCGACGTGGTGAAGGGCCGGGGCGGCGGCTTCTCGGTCGAGGCACCGGAGGGTGTCCGCTTCCTGATCCGGTCCCGGCTCTTCAGCGACAGCGAATCGAGGGAGCTGGGGCTGCTCTGAAGAACTTCCGGGTGCCTCGCGCACCCGGGACGAGCGAGTACCGACCGTCCGGTGGCGTTGCCGGACGGTCGGTGCTCTTAGCCGCCCAGGTGGGCCGTGAGTTCGGCGGTACTGCGAATGCCGTGGTCGAGGACCGCGTTGTAGATATCGGTCCCGCCGACCTCGTCCGGGTAGCCCGGGTGCTCGTCCTTGAGCCGGAGAATCGCCAGCTTCTGCTCAGGAGTCGCGGCCCGGAGGCGATCGGCGTCGGCGACATGCGGGCGGGCGATCGGGTGCAGCCAGAAGGTCAGGTCGACCTTCCAGACGGCGGTCGCGCCCTCGTACCGGAGTACGGCATAGAACCGCTCGTCCGTGGGTGAGGGGGTCGGCCGGCGGTCGCCGCGCTCGTCGCGGAAGTCCGCCGCCAGCAGCCCACCAGCCTTCGCGATCTTGGCCAGACCGGCCAGCACCTCGTCGGCCGTCGCCGAGGGCGCGATGAAGACGACATCCAGATCACGCCATGCCATCAACCCGGACAGGGCGCTGCCGACCACCTGGAGTGGACCGAAGGTGGGAAAGGCCGCCTCGAGCTCCAGCCGGCGCAGTACTTGCCAGGCCTCGGTCTGCAACGCCTCGGCCCGCGCCAGAAGATCCGTCATCCCCAAGACGTTAGGGTCCGGCCGCAGTCACCGCCACCGGTTTGCCGTCGGCCCCTAGCGCTGGATCGGGGTTGACCCAGGGTAGGTCCAAGACCACCTTCGAGCGGGGGTCTGAGGCTCCTGTGCCAGGGCGCCGCGTTGCCGACGATCGAGGCATGACAACGACGACCGCCGTCCCGCCGCCTGCGCCGACTCTGCCGAGCAGTCCGCACCGCCTGCACCGCCCGTTGCTGGCGGTGGCGATCGCCCTCGCCGCGCTGACCCTGGTCGGGATCGGCGGCGCGCTGTTCGACGACCGCGACCTGCTCGGGCACCCGATCTGGATGAAGCCGCTGAAGTTCATGATGAGCTTCGCCCTGTACTGCGTGACGCTGGCCTGGATGTTGTCGCTGCAGACAAAAGCAAGGCGGCTCGGCTGGTGGATGGGCACGGTGGTCGCCGCCGGAGTCGCGGCCGAGATGGTGCTGATCGTCGGCCAGGTCGTCGTCCGCGGCCGCCAACTGCACTTCAACATGTCCACTCCGACCGACACACGGTTCCACGACCTCATGGCCTTGACCGTCTATGTCATCTGGGCGGCCGTGTTCGTGGTCGCGATCCAGCTGCTCTTCGACAAGCCCGGCGACAGGGCACTGCGCTGGAGCATCCGGTTGGCCCTCGGTACCACTCTCGTCGGCATGCTGCTCGGCACCCTGATGTTCAGGGCCACTCCTGTCCAGCAGCAGGCGATCGACGCGACCGGCCGGGAGGACTTCTTCGGCTCGCACTCCGTCGGCGTGGAGGACGGCGGACCCGGCATGCCGATCACCGGCTGGAGCACCGAGGCCGGCGACCTGCGGATCGGCCACTTCCTCGGCGTCCACGCGCTGCAGGCCATCCCGTTGCTTGCCCTCGGCCTCGTTCTGCTCGCCCGGCGGTACCCGGCCCTGCGCCCGGAGGGCCCGCGGATCGCGCTGGTTGTGATCGGCTCGGCGGCGTACGCGGGACTGATCTGGCTGGTCACCTGGCAGGCGCAGCGGGGCGAATCCCTCGTGCATCCCACCGCGCCGACACTGTTCGCAGCCGGGTCGTTGCTGACCGCCACCCTTCTCCTGTCGCTCGCAGTACTGCTCCGCACACGAAGGAGAACCCTCGTCTCCGCGTGACTCCGGTGATTTGCCTTCCGCAGCGGGTTGGCCGCCCTTAAGGTCTAGCGCGGACGGGGCGTGGAGGACGACCCGCGCGAACTCGATGGAGCGTTGCAAGTGAGAGTTTCAGGCAAAGGGCGGGGACTGCTGGCGGTCGCCGCGGTGTCCGCCACCACCCTGCTCGCCGTGACGGCCGGTGGCGGCGCGTCGGCGACGACGACCGCCGGCCCGGACGCGAAGGCCCCGGGCGACGCGAGCAAGTCGGCCACCGGCAAGGAGCGGAAGGGCAACTTCGACGCCCGGACGCCGAGTGCCCGGGCGAACTACAACCGCGCGGCCAAGGTCGTCGGCAAGGAGACGGCGGCCTCGGAGAAGTTCCGCGACTCCCTCGGCAGCCAGGGTGTCGTCGACGTCGACGCGAACACCGGTACGCCGTCCCAGGTGACGAAGCTGAACGGCTTCCTCACCGGCCCGAGCGCCAAGAAGGCCCAGGACATCGCGCTGGCCTATGTCAAGGCGCACCCCGAGGTCTTCAAGCTGTCGGCGTCCGACCTCGGCACCCTCAAGCTGCGCACGGACTACGTCGACGACCTCGGCACCCACCACATCTCGTGGACCCAGGTGGTCGACGGCATCGAGGTGTTCGGCAACGGTCTGAAGGCCAACGTCACTAAGAAGGGCCAGCTCGTTTCGGTCCAGGGTGCGCCGGTCGCCGGCCTCGTCAGCCAGGCCCAGAGCCGGTCCGCCACCCCCAAGGTGAGCGCCGCCGGCGCCCGCTCGGCCGCGGCCGGGGACATCAGCGGCACGCTGAAGTCCGCGTCCGCCAAGACCACCGGCGTGATTACCAAGTGGAGCAACGGCGACACCGCCGAGCAGGTCTGGTTCCACACCGCCGATGGCCTGCGCAAGGCCTGGTCCACCTACACCAACACGGGTGGCTCGCTGATCTACACGCACGTGGTCGACGCGCAGACCGGCGCGGTGCTCTACCGCCGCGACCTGGTCGCCGAGGGCAACGGCGACGCGCTGGTGCAGGACAACTACCCGGGCGCGCCCAAGGGTGGCACCCAGCGCACCGAGAACCTGATCTACAACAAGTGGCTGCCGAAGACCGCGAAGACCCTGCTCGAGGGCACCTCGGTCGCCGCCTTCGCCGACGTCAACGACGACAACCAGCCGAACGTCGGCGAGACCGTCAAGGTGCCGGGCACGCCGACCACTTCGCAGTACAAGCTGGTCCCGTTCCAGGGCACGCTGTGCTCGGCCGCGTTCATCTGCACCTGGGACCCGGCCAAGCCGGATTCCTGGAAGACGAACATGAACCAGGACGTGACGAATGCGTTCTACCTGGCCAGCAACTTCCACGACTGGCTGGCCAAGCCGCCGATCAGCTTCACCCCGGCGGCCGGCTCCTTCGACGCCGCAGGCAGCGACCCGGTGCTGCTGAACGCACTGGACGGCGCGGCCACCGGTACCGACGGCGGACCGGACGTGAACCACCTCAACAACGCGAACATGTCCACTCCGCCGGACGGCACCCCGCCGACCATGCAGATGTACCTGTTCGGCGGCGAGGGCTCCGTGGCGACCAGCTCCGGCAGCTCCGCGGACATCCTGTACCACGAGTACACCCACGGTCTGTCCAACCGCCTCGTCGTCGACGCCTCCGGCAACTCGACGCTGAACAGCATCCAGGCCGGCTCGATGGGTGAGGCCTGGAGCGACTTCTACGCGGAGGACTACCTGGCCTCGCACAACCTGGAGAAGGACACCACAGCTCCCGGCGAACTGCTGGAAGGCAAGTACGTCACCGCCGGCAGCACCATCCGCACCCAGGCGCTGGACTGCCGGGTGAAGGCCGTCGCCGCGAACTGCGTCGGCGCCGACGGGTCGAAGGGCGGCTACACCTACGGCGACTTCCCGACCATCGGTGGCAGCCCCGAGGTGCACTCGTCCGGTGAGGTCTGGGCCCAGACCCTCTGGGACCTGCGGGAGCGGTTCGGCCGCACCTATGCGCTCAGCATCATCACCCGCGCGATGGAGCTGTCCGCGGCCGACCCGACCATGCTCGACATGCGCAACGCGATCGTGCAGGCCGACCTGATCGCCAGCGGCGGCAAGAACGCCGGCACCATCTGGCAGGTCTTCGCGAACCGCGGCATGGGCTGGTACGCCGGTGTCGTGGACGGTGGTGACTCCTTCCCGGCCGAGGACTTCCATCTGCCGCCGACCGGCGCCACCACCACCCTCTCGGGCAAGGTGACCGACAAGGACACCGGCGCTCCGGTGGCCGGTTCGCTGGTCTTCATCGGTGGCCACGCCTCCGGTTACGCCGGCGACTACTCCGCCGTGACCGATGCCGAAGGCAAGTACTCGATCACCGACGTCGCGCCGGGCACCTACCCGAAGCTCGTCGTCGCGGGCACCGGTTACGAGCTGCTGACCGTGCCGGTCGTGGTCAAGAGCGGTGCGTCCGCGAACTTCGCACCGCGGCGCGACTGGGCCTCGGCCGCCGGCGGTGGCACTGTGGCCGCCCACAACGGACCGGACCTCAGCAGCTTCGGCTGCGGACCGGGCGCTGCGATCGACCTCGCGCAGGGCACCGGCTGGGGAAGCACAACGGGTGACGACGAAGGCACCGCGACCGGCGTGATGGTGCCGAAGCACATCGACATCGCGCTGCCGGCCGCTGTCACCGTGACCAAGTTCTCGGTGGACCCGTCGAACGTCTGCGGCGACCCGGCCAGCTCGGCGACCGGTAAGTACCGGATCGAGACCTCGGTCGACGGCACGACCTGGGCGCCCGCCCAGGAAGGTGAGTTCACCGCCGCGAACCGCGGCAAGTACAACGAGCTCACCCCGACCGGCAACACCACCGGCGTGAAGTTCGTCCGGTTCTGGATGCTCAGCCCGCAGGTTCCGGACTTCGCGACCAACTGCCCGGACGGTGGGTTCGGTGGCTGCGAGTTCACCGACATGACGGAGATCCAGGTCTACGGCACCAAGTAACAACAAGCAGTGGGAGGACTGTGGTGGCCGGCTGGTTGGTCGGCCACCACAGTCTTGCTCCGAGTGAGACAGAACACGCTGGGGTGATGAGGCCCTCACCGACATGACTCACCGGTAACCAACCAATAACATCGCTGGTATGCAGATCCTCGCCATCGTCGTCTCGCTCGCGGTCGCCGCTGTCGGCGTCGCGTTGTTCGGCAAGACGATCGGGCACATGGTGTCCGTCATCAAGCTCGGCCAGCCGGCCAGCCGTACCGACAACCCGGGCCAGCGCACCGCGACGCTGGCCAAGGAGTCGCTGCTGCACACCCGCATGCTGCAGTGGAGCCACATCGGCGTACTGCACTGGTTCGTCGCGTTCGGCTTCATCGGGTTGTTCCTCAGCCTGGTGACCGCCTTCGGGCAACTGTTCGACGCGCACTGGGTGCTGCCGGTGATCGGGCACTGGTTCGTCTTCGAGTGGGTCAGCGAGTTCCTCACCTGGACCGGGCTGATCTCGATCGTGGGACTGATGGCGATCCGGCTGCGGAACCTGCCCCGCGGGGAGAAGGGCCGATACAGCCGGTTCTTCGGATCGCGGGCCTGGCAGGCGTACTACGTCGAGTACACGATCCTCGGCGTACTGATCTGCATCCTGCTGCTCCGTGGGCTGGAGTACGAGCTGGGCGAGGCGTCGCGGTTCCACTTCCCGACCACCTTCTTCGTCGGTGACGGGCTGTTCGGCGGCTTGAGCGAGCACGGGCTCGAGAACGCGATCTACCTGGTCGCGATGGTGAAGATCCTGATCTCGTTCGCCTGGATGATCACCATCTCGCTGAACGCCACCATGGGCGTGGCCTGGCACCGGTTCACCGCCTGGCCGAACATCTGGTTCAAGCGCAAGGCCGACGGCGGTACGGCGCTGGGCGCGCTACAGCCGATCATGATCAAGGGCGCGCCGATCGACTTCGAGAACATCGAGGAACTCGACGAGGACGCCGCCCTCGGGGTCGGCAAGGTCGAGGACTTCACCTGGAAGGGTCTGCTCGACTTCACCACCTGCACCGAGTGCGGGCGCTGCCAGTCGCAATGCCCGGCGTGGAACACCGACAAGCCGCTCTCGCCGAAGCTCGTGATGATGAATCTCCGCGAGCACGCGTACGCCAAAGCGCCGTACCTGCTGGCCTCCTCGGACGAGGAACGCAAGTCGCTGCCGGAGCTGGTGCTGGCCGAGCAGGATCGGCCACTGGTCGGACCGGCCGATGTCGCCGTGATCGACGAAGAGGCGCTGTGGGCCTGTACTTCGTGCGGCGCGTGCGTGCAGCAGTGTCCGGTCGACATCGAGCACGTGGACGCCATCATGGACATGCGGCGCTACCAGGTGCTGATCGAATCGTCCTTCCCCTCCGAGCTGAACGGATTGTTCAAAGGCCTGGAGAACAAGGGCAATCCGTGGAACATGAACCCGTCCGGCCGGATGGACTGGGCCAAGGGCCTGCCGTTCGAGGTCAAGCAGGTCGGGACCGATGTGGAGACGCTGGCCGAGGTCGAGTACCTGTTCTGGGTCGGTTGCGCGGGGGCGTATGAGGATCGCGCCAAGAAGACGACCCAGGCTGTCGCGGAATTGCTGAACATCGCGGGCGTTTCGTTCGCAGTACTGGGTGATGGTGAGACCTGTACGGGCGATCCGGCGCGGCGGGCGGGCAACGAGTTCGTCTTCCAGCAGTTGGCGATGCAGAACGCCGAGGTGTTCAAGGAGACCGGCGCGAAGAAGGTCGTCTCCACCTGCGCGCACTGCTTCAACACGCTGAAGAACGAGTACTCCCAGCTCGGCGTCGAGCTGGACGTCATCCACCACACGCAATTGCTGAACCGCCTGGTCCGCGAGGGCAAGCTGACCCCGGTGGCCCCGGCGGACAGCTCGCTGAACGGCCAGAAGATCACCTACCACGACCCGTGCTACCTCGGCCGCCACAACCAGGTGTACGACGCTCCGCGCGAACTGCTCGAAGTGATTCCGGGCGCCGAGTTCGCCGAGATGCCGCGGAACCAGACGAAGTCCTTCTGCTGCGGCGCCGGCGGCGCGCGGATGTGGATGGAGGAGAAGATCGGGACCCGGATCAACCTGAACCGGACCACCGAGGCGGTCGAGACGGGCGCGGACAAGATCGCCACCGGGTGCCCGTTCTGCCGGGTGATGCTGTCCGACGGCCTCACCGCCAAGCAGGCGGACGGCTCCGCGAGCGAGTCCGTCGAGGTCGCCGACGTCGCCCAACTCCTCCTCGCCTCGGTCAAACGCACCTGAGAAGGCCCTTACGTCCGAAGGTTCGTGGGGCAGGCCCCGCGCACCTTCGGACGTAAGGTTGTTTGCAGGTTGTGGCAAAGCGCTTTCCCCGGGGAGGGATTCGGCCGTAGGATCCGACGGCTTGATCTCTGGGAGGGGAAAAGTTGTGAGGATTCATGTTCGGGCGGTAGCCGCTGTCGCCATAGTTCCACTGTTGCTGGGGGTCGCCGCCTGCGGTGGCGAGGAGAAGGCGACCGGCACCCTGCCGTCGTCGGCGCCGACGACGGCGGTCGAGAAGACCATCACGGCGGCCCCGCCGAAGGTGGCCCAGCCACCGGTGGCCCGGCTGACGAAGGCCACCTTCGTCCCGGCCATGAACACCGCACTCGCCAGCCAGAAGACCTGGCGGACGACCGCGAGGATGACGGCCGGCGGCGAGACGGTGATGACGATTACCGGGTTCCAGCAGTCCGAGCCGATGGCCATGTCGATGGAGATGAGCGGCGTCGCCTTCAATGGCGGCAAGGCCAAGGTCATCGTCGTCAACGACACCGCCTATGTGTCGATCCCCGGCGCCACTCCGGCCGGTAAGTACCTCAAGCTCGACGCGAACGACCCGGAGGTCGGCTCGCTGGCCGACAGCGGCGACCCGACCAAGACGTTCAAGGCGTTCGAGAAGTCCCTGCGCAACGCCAAGTTCGTGAAGACGGAGACCATCGACGGCCGGAAGCTGGATCGCTACGACCTGACGGTCGACACCGCCTCCGCCCTGCGCGCCCAGGGCAAGACAGTGCCCAAGGGAACGCCGAAGACGCTGACCTACTCGGTCTGGATGGACTCCGCCAAACTGATTCGCCGACTGTCCTTCGACCTCGCCGGGGTCGCGATGGTGATGAACATGACCGACTACAACAAGCCGGTCACCATCAAGGCGCCGCCGGCGAGCAAGACCATCACTCGCTGACCAACGGTTGTTCCTATGGGGGGAATATCGTGAGGTTTTCTGCACGGGCCGCGGCCGCTGTCGCCGCCCTGCCACTGGTCCTCGGTGTCGCCGCCTGCGGCATCGAGGACACCGCCGGGGGCGGAACGAAGCCGCCGGCCAGCAAGCCCACCGCGGCACCACTGAAGGCACCGGCCCGGCTGACCCTCGCGAACTTCTCACCCGCGATGAATGCCGCCAACGCCAAGGCGACATCCATGGAGTCGGTGCTGCGGATCAACTCCGACGGCCAGGTCGTCACGATGACGATGGCACAGACCCTCAAGCCGTTCGCCACGAAGCTCGACATGAGCAGCGCGGCACTGGGTGGGGCGGCTCACGTCATCGCGATCAAAGGCACTCTGTACGTGTCGGCTCCGAATGCCGCCCCGGCCGGCAAGTACCTGAAGATCAACCTCAAGACCACCAAGGACCCGGCGCTTGCTTCGCTGGGCGAGATGCTCGAAGGTGCCGACCCGGTCAAGTCGGTCAAGTCGTGGGACAAGGCCCTGCGCAAGGTCAAGTTCGTCAAGACCGAGACACTCGGCTTCCGCAAGGTGAACCGGTACCAGTTGACCGTGGACAACGCCGTCGCGTACGGCGTCTCGGCCAAGAAGCTGTCGGCGGTGGGTCTGCCGAAGTTGTCGGTCTACACAGTCTGGGTCGGCGCCGACAACCTGATGTACAAGATGGCCTACAAGATGGGCGCCATGGACATGCAGGTCACCGTGTCCAGCTACAACGCGACGGACACGATCAAACCACCGCCGGCGAACAAGATCGTCACCCGCTGAAGCCTTCCGGCGGCCGGAATCGGACAGATCCCGAGCCGCCGGAAGATTCCTTCCGTAATCTGACGTTGGTCAGGTAGTCGCTTACCTGTTCCTGAAGTGATCATGTCGGATGATCGGGTGGGTTGGTGACGATGAAAGACATTCGCTCGGGCTCTACCCGTCGGGGCTTTCTGACCGTGACCGGGGCGGCTGCCGCGCTGGCGCTGACCGGGAACCTGCCAGAAGTCGGCACCGCCAAGGCTGGACCGACCGCGGGGGTGGACCGTCGCGATCCGTTCACTCTCGGGGTCGCTTCTGGTGATCCGCTGCCGGGGGCGGTGGTGATCTGGACCCGGCTGGCTCCCGAGCCGCTCGCGCCCTTCGGCGGGATGGATCGCCGGCCGGTCGAGGTCCAGTGGCAGGTCGCCGAGGACGAGAGGTTCCGCCGGGTCGTGCGCCACGGCTCCACCCAGGCCCGGCCCGAGGCGAGTCACTCGGTGCACGTCGACGTACAGGGTCTGCAGCCCTGGCGGCACTACTGGTACCGCTTCCGCGTCGGCAACCAACTCAGCCCGGTCGGCCGGACCCGTACGGCGCCGTCAGCGCAGACGACTGTGCCCGTGATGTCGATGGCGTTCGCCTCTTGCCAGGCATGGTGGGAGGGCTGGTACACGGCGTACGCGGACATGGCGAAGCGGGACCACGACCTGGTCGTCTTCCTGGGCGACTACATCTACGAGTTCGGCATCGACCGTGGCGTCCGGCCGCACTCGAACGAGGACTACGTGACCCGGCAGACGGTCACGCTCGACGAGTACCGGAACCGCTACGCGTCGTACAAGATGGATCCGGATCTGCAGGCGGCACACGCGGCGGCGCCCTGGGTGGTCACCCTGGACGACCACGAGGTGGTCGACAACTGGGCCGACGAGGCCCACCCGAGCGCGCCGCCGGCCCAGTTCCTGGTACGCCGGGCCAACGCCTTCCGCGCGTACTGGGAACACATGCCGCTGCGGCTCGCGCAGTTGCCGAAGGGCCCGGACATGCAGCTCTACCGGCGGATCCAGTACGGCCGCCTGGCGGAGTTCAGCGTGCTCGACACCCGGCAGTACCGCTCCGACCAGGCCTACGGCGACGGCTCGAAAGCACCGGGACCGGAGACGAAGGACCCGGCCCGCACGCTCACCGGGGCCGCCCAGGAGAAGTGGCTGCTCGACGGCTGGTCCGCCTCGCGGGCGCGCTGGAACGTCCTCGCCCAGCAGAACGCGCTGGCCCGGCTCGACGTCAAGGACGGCCCGGAGATCCTGGTCCCGATGGACACCTGGGACGGCTACGAGGCCTCCCGTGACCGGGTCCTCGGCGGCGCCCACCAGCGCAAGGTCCGCAACCTGGTCTCGATCGGCGGCGACCTCCACCGCAGCGTCGCCTCCGACCTGAAGCTGGACTTCTCCGACCCCGACTCCCCGACCGTGGGCAGCGAGTTCGTCGGTACGTCGATCTCGTCCGGGCTGGACGGGATGGACCTGGATCCAGGTGGTCTGACACTGCTGCGGGAGAACCCGCACATCAAGTACGGCAACTTCCAGCGCGGCTACGTCAGCTGCACGATCACACCGCGGCAGTGGATCTCCGACTACCGCGTGGTCGACCGGGTCACCGTCCCGAACGGCACTGTCAGCACCCGCGCCAAGCTCCTCGTCGAGGACGGGCGCCCCGGGATCCAGACCCTCTGAGGAGAGACCTGATGACCAGCTCCAGGCGCCGATCCGGCTTCGTCCTCGTCACCTCGGTCGCGGCCACCGTGGCCGCTTCCACCATCATTTCGTTGCTCAGCGCAACCACCGACCCGGGCGGCTCGTCCGCGGCCGCCGGTGAGCCCGCAGCGTCCGCCTCCGCCGAAGGCGCCGGCTGGCCCGGCCACGGCTCGCGCCCGGTCACGGTGTCGACCGATCCGCAGCAGCTCAGCGTGGTCGGCCTGCCCTGCTTCCCCGGCAACCTCGCGCTGACGATGACCAACACCGGCAAGGAGCCCCGGTACGCCGATCTGACGCTGGACCCGAGTGGTCCGCTGACGCTTTCGCGCGAACTGTTCTCCTCCTACCTTCCGGCGCTCGACCCAGATCAGCCCGTGACCGCACCCGTCGAGGTCCGGGTTCCTCGTGACTCGAAGCCCGGCAGCTACAAGATCGACCTGGAGGTCGACAAGACGAAGCTGACCGTGCCGGTCCAGGTGAATCCCTTGCCGCCGAAGGGTCCGGGCAGCAACGTCGCGCTCGGCGAGCAGGCGGCGGCGTCGTCCACCCACGGCAACTTCGCACTCTGTGGCGCGGTCGACGGCGACAAGGACTCCGAACACTGGGACACGCTCACAGGGTGGAACGACGGCACCCGTGCGATCTTCCCGGACACGTACGACGTCGCCCTGGCCGCGCCGACCACGATCGACCGGGTGGAGCTCTACACGCTCGACTCGGTCAAGTACCCGGCGGCGACCAATGGAATGCGCGACTGGGATGTCCAGGTCCGGAGCGGCAGCGGTGCCTGGCAGACGGTCGCCCAGGTCCGCGCCAACGTCGCCGGCCACGTCACCTCGACCTTCTCCCCGACCCAAGCCGACGCCATCCGAATCCTCGCCCTAGCCGGCAACGGCAACACCTACTCCCGCATAGTCGAACTAGAGGCCTACGGCAGCTGACCCTTTGCCCTTCTCCGCTTGCGTCCGAAGAACTGGAGGGACGTCCCGCTAGTTCTTCGGACGTAAGGGCTTTAGTGGAGGTATGAGGCGCCGTTGAAGTCGAGGACGGCGCCTGAGGACCAGCCGGCGGCCGGGGATGCGAGCCAAACGACTGCCGCAGCGACCTCCTCGGGCGTCGCCACCCTGCCGAAGGGGCTCTGAGCGCGGATCGCATCCCCGCGCGGACCCTCCAGCCACTCCTCGGTCATGTCGGTGACGATGAACCCAGGCGCGATTGACGTCACCGTGATGTCATGAGGCGCCAGCGCCACCGCCATCGACTGCCCAAGGGCGTGCAATCCAGCCTTGCTCGCCCCGTAAGCGGGCACATCGGGCTCTCCCCGATACGCCCCGCGCGACCCGACGTTGACGATCGCACCCCGTCTGGCGCCCTCCGCCGGCTCCTTGTCGAGCATCTGCCGGGCCACGCACCAGGTCAGATGAGCCGCACCCTCGAGGTTCACCGCCAGCGTCCGCCGCCAGATCGCCACCCAGTCCTCGTACGACGTGTCCGCCAGCGGATGGCCAACCCGCCGGGACCCCCCGACCGGTTCATCCACGAACAGCGCGGCATTGTTCACCAGTACGTCGATCCGCCCGACCGCTGCAACAGATTCCTCAACCACAGAAGGGATTGCAGCCGAATCACCCAGGTCCGCGACGACTACCGCATGTCCCTCGCCGGGCAATTCCTCGAGCACGGCCCGGGCCTTGTCGACCGCCCCACGGCAATGCAGCACGACCCGGTCCCCGGCCGCCGCGAAGGCTTTCGCCACCTCGGCCCCGAGGCCTCGCGACGCCCCTGTGACGAGCACTCCTCTGGACACGTTGCTCCCTCTCTTTGGACTGGCCCTCATTCTGCCCTGATGTCACCTTCGCCGTCAGTTGACATCACTAGGGGTTGACAGTGACGTCACGATGACGTCAGTATTGCCGTCATGGAACTTGATCACTATCTCGAGTCGGTCCGCCGTAGCGTGGAGAACGCCACCGCGTTGGCCGACGACCAAACTCGCTCCGTGGCCCAGCGCCTCGGAGCCACGCTGGATGACGCGGGCCGCCTGGCCCTCATCTCAGCCCTGTCCGACGCCGCCGGGGAGATCAGCCGCGAGCTGTCCCCCGGTTCGGTCGAGCTCCGGATGGCCGCCGGCCGCCCCGAGTTCGTGGTCACGCCGGCCCCCAGCCAGCTGACCGGACCCGACGACGAGCTGGACGACGACGACAACGATGACGAGCCGGTGGCCGAAGACCTCGCGCCGGACGCCGACGAGCCGACCGCACGGATCACCCTGCGGCTGCCGATGTCGGTGAAGAACAAGGTGGACGAGTCCGCCGCGAGCGAGGGCATCTCCTCGAACGCGTGGCTGATGCGCACCGTGATGACCGCCCTGACCGGTGACCGCGGTCGCCCACCCCGCCCGCCCCGGCCGCCGCGCTCTCAGCGCGTGTTCGGCCAGGACGGTGTCTTCGGTCCGCAGGGACCGCTCGGACCGGAGGGCGTGTTCGGCCCGGGCGGCGTGCTCGGACCCGACGGTCCGTTCGGCCCCGACGGCGTCTTCGGACCCGAGGGACCCCGCCGCGGCGAGCGTCGCGGCGACCGTGGTGAACGCGGCGAACGCCGTGGCAACCGCGACCGTGACCGTGACAGCAACCGTGGGCACCGCCGGGGAGACCGCGGCGACCGCGGCCCCGGCCAGCGGATGACGGGGTGGGCCCAGTGAGCGGCTTCAGCAGCCAACTGGCCGAGAAGTTCGACCGGGTCCGGATCGAGATCGGCTCCGGCCAGGTGGAGATCGTGCCCGGCGACGAGCCGACGGCCGCGATCGAGGTCGACAGCGGACCCGAGGAGGACGTGATCTTCAAGGTGGCCGACGGCGAGCTGATCGTCCAGGGCCCGAAGAACGTCCGCCGCGGCCCCGAGATCCAGGTCCGGATCCAGACCCCGGCGACCTTGGACGCCCGGATCAAGACCGGCTCGGGCGACATCTCCGCCAGTACTCCGCTGGGCGTGGCCCGGCTGTCCACCGGGTCGGGCGACATCCGCGCCGAGCGGATCGAGGGTGACCTGGCTGCCACCACTGGCAGTGGAGACATCCGGCTGGAGCACGCCGCGGGCACCGTCCGTGCAGGCACCGGCTCGGGCGCGATCGACATCGGCCAGGCTGCCGGGATGGTCGGCCTGACCAGCGGTTCCGGCGACATCCGGATCGGCGACGCGTTCGGCCCGACCACCGTCAAGGTCGGTTCGGGCGACATCACCATCGAGCGGATCCGCGACCACTCGGTCGCCACCTCCGGCTCCGGTGACGTCACCGTCGAGCTGGCCGACGGCCCGAGCGTCCGGGCTGAGACCGCGAACGGCGACGTGCGGATCGGCGTACCGGACGGTGTACCGACGTACCTCGACCTGAAGACCGTCACGGGCCAGATCCAGTGCGACCTGGAGCCCGGCGAGAAGCCGGCCGAGGGCGAGCGCTCACTGATGCTGCGGGCGCGCACCGTGTCGGGCGACATCACCGTCCTCCGCGCCTGAACCACGAGGGGCCCGAGCCGGAGGGGTCCGGGCCCCAGGCAACAAAGTTCGATCACACCTGAGTTCGACCGAGTGAGGGGAGCAGCACGATGATCACCGAACAAGCAGAGGTCGCGCGGTACCGGGTCGCCGAACAGATCCGGGCCGCCGAGGCACACGCCCTGGTCAAGGAGAGCATGGAGGCCGGTCGACCGGCCGGAACAACAGGTCCGCGGCACGAACTGGCCGGAGTACTGCGCCGGTGGGCGGACTGGATCGAGCCCGAGCAGCGGCGGCACAGTACGGGGTTGTCGGTCGTCCGCTGAGGGGCGACCGGCGGCCACCCGGGCTGTCCACAGGCTTGCAGCTTGGTGCGATCGGGAGACCCGCTGACGCTGCTAGCGTTCAGGCCGTCACTCTTGGTCGACCCTTGGGGAGAGAATCGATGTTGCGTCCGTTGATCGCCGCGACCGCCGTGGTCGCACTGCTGGCCGGCTGCAGTGGCGGTGACGACACGAAGTCAGACTCGAGCACGGGAGACGGCGGTGGCGAGAGCGCCTCGACGCCGAACGCCCCGAACGTTCCGTCCTTCGACCCGCCGAAGGGCTTCGTCGCCGCCGCGGCGATCGGCGAACCCGACATCCCCAAGCTCGTCGAGTCGAAGATCAAGGCCGGCATGATCGGCCGGATCGCGCTCTACGCGACCCAGGCAGGTATCAGCGGAGCCGACGCGGCCGGCCAGAGCAGCTCGTGGAACGTCCCGGCCTCGGACGTGTCGACGACCACCACCTCGGACGTGACGAAGCCGGTCGCCGTTCAGCTGAACGGCAAGGAGGCCGTCGCTGTCGCGTTCGTCCAGCGGGCGCAGGGCACCGGCACCCAGAAGGCTCGCGGCCAGATCAACTTCCTCTGGCTCGACCCGGCCGACGGCAAGAAGCTGGCTCAGGTCATCCTCGACCTCACGGCGGCCGTCGGTCCCGACGAGGGCGGCGACGACGTCCTCAGTCAGGCCGCGGATCCGGCCACCGGGCAGCTCGCCATGGGCTTGTCTCCAGACTCCGAAACAGCCGCCAAGAAGGTCGGCCAGTTCACCGTCTACGCCGATCCCGCCACCCAGAAGGGCTCGGTGATCCCGAACCTGCGGGTCGCCGGTCTGCTCAACGGCGTCGTCGCCGGCGCCCGGGGCGACGGCCACGAGGGCAGCACGGAGCTCTCGGCAGCGCTGGTCGACGCGACCACCGGCGCGGTCAAGAAGAACACCCCGATCGCGATGAACTACCTGAACCCGGTAGCGGCGGCCCCGAAGCACGGCTACCTGACCGGCCAGAAGTACGTCAGCCCGCCGGCCGGTAAGTACGAGGGCCACTATGTGTCGTCGATCTACTCGATCGACCTGACTACTGGCGCCGTGGTGGAGTCCAAGTTCGCGAACACCACCGACGACCCGCCGGGTCGCAACTGCTGGTCGGACGAGCAGACCGCCGTGGTGTGCAACAGCGGGGAATACCTGAAGCCGAGTACCGAGATCTTCGGCATCGACGACACCACCGGCAAGAAGGTCTGGGGCTACACCTCGACGTCCGGTAGCCGAGTGGTTCCGGAGATCACCGCGGCGTACCACGGCGTCGTCTACACCCAGGCCGAGGCACTGCCGGTCCTGATGGATGCCAAGACCGGCCAGGACATCCCCACCCCGACGCCGACACCGGCCGACGGCAGCACCCCGTCGACGCCCACCGACACCTCGTCACCGACGTCCGAGACCACTCCGACGGACGGATCGAGCCCGTCGCTGGGCGGCGATTCCGACCTGTCGCTGCTGAGGGACAAGGTGAAGTCGCCGACCGCGGTCTCGCCGTACGGTGGCACCTACCTGCAAGACCCGCTCGGTGACGACCTCGAGCACGTGAAGATCCTGATCGTCCTGAAGGCCACCGCCTGACCGTCGACGCAGCAGGGGCCCCAGCTTCCACTGGGGCCCCTTTGCGTGCGGCAGGTTCAGAGGTCGGTGCGGTGGAAGTTCTTGTATGAGCGGGACGGTGTCGGGCCGCGCTGGCCCTGGTAGCGGGAGCCGTACTTCTCCGAGCCGTACGGGTGCTCGGCCGGTGACGACAGCCGGAAGAAGCACAGCTGACCGATCTTCATCCCGGGCCACAGCTTGATCGGCAGCGTCGCCACGTTGGACAGCTCCAGCGTGACGTGGCCGGAGAAGCCGGGATCGATGAATCCGGCGGTGGAGTGGGTGAGCAGACCGAGCCGGCCCAGCGAGGACTTGCCCTCGAGCCTCGCCGCCACGTCAGCGGGCAGCGTGATCTGCTCATAGGTGGAGCCCAGCACGAACTCACCGGGGTGGAGGATGAAGGGCTCCTCGCCCTCCGGTTCGACCATCCGGGTCAGGTCGGGCTGTTCCTCGGCCGGATCGATGTGCGGGTACCGATGGTTCTCGAAGACCCGGAAGAACCGGTCCAGCCGTACGTCGACACTCGACGGCTGCACCATCGCAGCATCGAACGGGTCCAGCTGGACCCGCTTCGCGTCGAGCTCGGCCAAGATGTCACGGTCGGAGAGCAGCACGAACGCAACTTACCGCAGGTGCTGCCACTCCGCCTGTTGCTGCTCCGACGGCCCGGTAGTGGGGTGACACCCCACTGGCCGCACCCCGTCGGCTCGGTCTGCCGCCGTCCGGACCCCTCAGCTCTCCGGAACACGGCTTCCCAACGGGGCCGTCGGCAACGGCTAGTCGGCCAGCTTGTTGAACTTGGAGACCTGTGTCGCGAAGGTCTTCACCTGAGCCGGCGACCAGTCCTTCAGCAGGTCCTCGATCACCTTGTGCCGCTTCTTCCGCGCCGCGGCCAGCTTGCGCTTACCGTTCGCCGTCAGCGTCAGCAGCGTCGCCCTGGCATCGGACTTGTCGGCGGCCCGCTTCAGCAGACCCTCCTCCTCCAGGCGGGCGCAGGCCCGGCTGACCGGCCCCTTGTCCACCTCGAGCGCCGCGACCAGATCGGCCATCCGCACCGGTGCGAGCTCCTCGACATGGTTCAGCAGTGCGTACTGCGCCGGCTCCAGGTCCGGGTGTGCCTCGTCGGACAGCGTCCGCTGCAGACCACGCAGCCGGCGCGCCAGTGTGACGAGCTCCCGTTCGAGATTGTCCAGCGCGTCACTAGTGTCAGTTGCCACCTGTTCACCCCTTCTTTTTCAGTTGCCCCGCAACCATCTTGTCCGGTCCCGGCAAGGACCGCATCCTCACGTTGCGTCGAATGTTGCCCCCGGCAACGCGTTCTAATCTGCCAGAAGATGACGGGCCTGCCCAGCCCCTGGCGCGCCCAATGTCTAAAAACTGCCCGATAACCCCCCGTGCAAACCGCGCGGGCGACCAGGTATGATCCTTCGCATTGCCGGTCCCGGCCGGCAATCCGCGGGTGTAGTTCAATGGCAGAACATCAGCTTCCCAAGCTGACAGTGCGAGTTCGATTCTCGTCACCCGCTCCAGTTGTCAGAACATGACAAAAGCCCAGGTCAGAGGCATGTTGCCTGACCTGGGCTTTCTCGTTTGCCCACCCGTCACCGCGGGTAGCGTGCCATTAGCCGACGACCACCCGGGGCGCCGGCCGCCCCGTCGTCCCCATCCCCGCAATCGTGCCGCCCCTCCTCTGCAGAACCGCTCGTGCCGTCGGTCCCAGGGTGCCCCTCGATCTCAGCCGCTCCATTCGATTTCCGCATGACCTTCGATTTGGTTGCCTTGGAACCCTTTTCTTGCCCTTCGGCTTCTTCGCCGGATCGGAAGACCGAACACGAGCGAGAACACAAGAGCGTCCGGCGCGGGCCCGTAGTGCTCGTCGAGGTGGGCACGGAGCAGCGTCACCAGGGACACCGGTATAGACATGGTCCGGACGCCGGCGCGAGACTTCGGCGGCCCAAGCATGAGTCTTGCCGAGCCCTGGGACTAGAGGGTGCCGGTCAATGCCAGGACTCCCGGGGCGTCGGTCAGACCGGTGGCGCGGACGGTCCTGACCGCCGTCCACGAACCATCGGAGCGGCGGATGTTGTGCCTGATGATCTGGCTGGCGTTTGCGGTGAAGTCGATGATCCCGACCTGCATTTCGCCGCCGACGTTGGCTGCGCTGATGTCCACAGGCGAGTAGTTGGAGAAAGCGGCCACCTTCCTGAACCGCTGCCAGGATCCGTCCCCTCTACGGATGGCGTGGTAGACCTCGCTGGAACCGCTCACCACTACGACGTGGAGCTGCGCGCCGATCCCTGCCAAGGCCACGTCGAGGACGTCGTTGGCGATATCACCGGCCGCGCTCTCGATGTTGCCCCAGTTGCTCCATGTCCCATCCGAGGCTCGAATGGCGTGGAGAAGTTTGCCATCTGTGACGACCGCGGTATGGATCGTCGTGCCGACTCGGGCGGTGGCGACATGACTGATGCGCCCGAAGGTTCGGAGAGTCACCCAACGGGGCTGCCAGCTCGCGTCTTCGTTGCGGACGGTGTGGTACAGGGTCCTGCCACCTTCGGAAGCGCCGAAGACGTGCAGCTCGCGTCCGAGGGAGGCGACCGCGACGTGGGGCGCGCCCGTGGTGGGGCCCGATTGCGAGGGGATGGGGCTGAACGCCGTCCAGGAACCGTCGGAGCCGTTCCGGACGCCGTGGCTCGGAGCCCCGTTGTTGAGCGCTGCGACCAAGTGGAGGTCCTTGGACATGCCGACGCAGGAGACGCGGTAGAGCGTGCGGGGAGGAGAAGTGTCGACTTCCACCCAGCTCGGCTTCCAGGTGCCGTCTCCAGCTCGCGTCTGGTGCATGAGGTCGCCGTTCGCCTGGCCCGCAAGAACATGCGCGTTCCAGTCGGCGGGGGCGGCCGAGGCCGCTGCTGAGGCGAGTGCGCCAAGGCCAGTGCCGACCACAGCGGCGGCGGGGACGGCGAGGAGCGAACGGTTGAATTGCCGGCGGCTGATCGAGGTCATGTCGATTCCTTGATACTAGAGCGAGCTTGCGGGCCAATGCATTGCGCAGTTCGCTGTGCGTCCTTGCGCATTCCCTGCGCAGTGCGTTGGCTGATCAGGAAGGCACCGGAGACCAATGTCCCCGGGGATGCCCTCGATGCATTCTGGGGACTAGCCCTGACACGCCACTGCCCGTACTCCGCCCGTACCGCTCCAGCTGAACCTCTCCCAGCGTCTCGGTGCCTTGGGCATCAATCGTTTGTCAGGCCCTGCTCAGCCCCGGAAGGTGGCGGTCAGAGTACGGCCGTGCAGGTGATGGGTGGTGAAGGTCAGCCGGGTACCGATGAGGGTGTGCGCGAGCTGGATGCCAGGGTCGGCCGCGACCTTGATGAGCCATCTCGCCGGGATGGTCAGGGTGATGGTTGCCCTGTCCATCGTCGGGTCGGAGACGGCGAAGGTCGTCGTCCGGTCAGGTAGTTGCCGGGTGAGAACCGAGGCCGGGCCGTCGATGATCAGGCCGTGGACCTGATGCTTGCCGGCAGTGAAGGTGTTGGCCGCGATCAGGTTCAGCGTGGTGTGCCGAATCGCCTGGAGGCGGGTCGTGTTGGCAAGGATCTGCAGACGGCCATGGACGTACGACTGGAGCTTGGCTTCCGTTGCGTGCGGCACGAGCGCCCACGCCAACGCAGTACGGGCTCGTGCTGCTTGGTTGATGGAGACGCCGAAGACCTTGCGGGTGATCGCGGTGTCGGGGTTCGAGGTGCGGACCACTCGACGGCTGCGGGTCACGTCGGCGAGGTCGACGGAGACCCGGTTCGGTTGGAAGAAGTAGTACCCGAGCGAGGTACCGGCGGTTGTGTTGGCGTAGCGGAGCCACCTGAGGTCAGCGGCGCCCGTGCCGGAGTACGGGCGGCCGTTGCGTAGCACTCCGGAGATCTGTAGTTGATCCGTGGGCGCCGCGATACGCGCATCGATCGAGGTGGTGACGGCTCTGGTCGAGTCGGTCACCCCGGCGGCGAGGACGACGATCTCGTCGTCGAGCATGAACCACGACTTGGTCGACTCCGCGTTGCGGTAGACCACGAAGTCGTCCGGCAGGATCGCCTGGTCCGCGTACGCCTCGTCGCTCGACTGGATCCAGCCGGCAGCGCCGTACGGGCCGAGGGTGGCGCCGCCGGAGTACTGGTTGGTGCCGCGCGGGAAGTAGACGTACTGGTTCTGCGATTCCGATGACGAAGTGAAGTTCAGCGGATGACCGGGGTTGTCGTAGTACGGCGTGCCGTAGAGCTGTGGGATCGTCTGCCGTTGCTCGACGGGCGCGGTGACACCGGCCAGCCCGTACGGCGAGACCGTGGTGAAGTAGTCGACGCCGAACGCCTTGGTCTGGTCCTGCCCGGTCAGATAGAGGTAGTACGCGCCGTCGCCCTGGAACCACGGCATCAGGTTCTCGCCGCTCATGTACTCGTACTTGCTGATCCGGTCCGAGTTCCGTGCCAGCGCGAAGGCATAGCCCGGCCGACGGTGCACGTTCTTGTCCATCGCGTTGAAGGCGATCGAACTCGACAGCGGATTGAGATCGGCGGGCTTCACGGTCGCGTCACCGGTGATGTCGGCGAAGCGTGCCACGCTGACGGGCGAGACGAAGGCGTTGGGGTTCAGCGTCGGGCGGGCGGTGTACTTGACGTAGCCCTTGAGCAGCGCGGCGTCGGCGGGCGTCGCGTAGTCCGAGAGGTCGACGATCGCCTCGATCACGACCGCCACGTCGTCGTACCCGGTGGCGGTGCGGGAGACCGCGCGGCCCTTGACGATCTCCATCATCCAGCCCTCGAAGATCAGCGGCGCGAATCCGGTCTCCACCCAGCCCTGGACCACCTGGACGAGGTCGTCGCTCTGCGCGTACTCCGTGCCGTCGAGCATCTTGATCGTCTGGACCACCCGGCTGAGCAGCGCCTTGCCGTAGGAGCCGGTGTACGCGACCGAGCTGTGCTGGATGAACGAGCCGTCCGCGTAGTGCCCGTCGGTGACGCCATGCTGGAGGTTGTACGCGTCGATCGTGGCGAAGACGGTGAACTGGTCCGCGAGCGCCTTGCGGATGCGCTCGTCGTCGCCCAGCAGTGCGCCCTGGATGATCCGGTTGGTGGTGATGTCGGCGAGATTGGCGCCGGTGTGGAACCGCGAGTCGAGGTTCACGTCGCCATTGGTGCCGTTGCGGAGATACGCGTCCGCCGACGCGACGTACAGGCTGATCAGGTCTGGCGGGGCCGCGAGCAGCGCGAGGGTCTTGGCTACGAAGCCGGAGATCCCGATCTCCCAGGTGAACCAGTTGCCGTAGTACCCCTTCGACTGGTCCCCGTAGTAGTTGGCATGCAACCACCGCAACTTGTCGAGCACCCTCGCCTGTACTGCGCTGTTGCCCTGCAGGTCCGACGCCGGCCCCGGACGCCTCGTGGCGAGCGCGATCTCGTACAGATGCTGGTACGACCCGCTCAGGTTCGGGTCGCTCGTCCCGAGCGGCAGCCCCGCGAACAACTCCCCCGCCCCAGCACGATCCATCGCGGCCAACCAGGTCCGCGCCGTCGTATCCATCCCCGCCACCTTGGCGGCGACCTCCGGCCTCGCGTTGGACTCGGCAGTCCCCGCGAGAACCGCGATCAGGTTTTCCAGCAACTGCCCACCCTCGGCGGCCGTCGCCCCCAAGGCGGAGGCAGGCTTCACCGCCGTCAGCAACGCAGCGGCAGGCACGAACGACAGCAAACGGCGACGACTGATCTCCACAGCAACTCCCAGGCGGATGGGAAAAACCTCACCCCCGGAGTCAATCAGCCGAAACTATCCCACGGCAACCGCTTACCACTTCTTTCGATCCCCTCGGCGACTACGGAAGTCACCCGACAGCGAGGACCGAGCTATCGACTGTGAGCACCGAGTCGCCGGAAAGCGATTGCCGACAGCACAGCCCCCACACTCACCACAACCCACCCCCGACTGGCGACCCAATGCACCACCCGGCGGCCCCGAGCTCACCACCTCGCAAAACAGCCGACTGGTCCAGCCGGCCGATGGCGGCCCATTCGACCGATAGCGCCGTGTAGAGCGCTATCGGTCGAAGGAGCCTGGTAGCGGGTTGCTCCCGGTTCGGCCGGTATCGGGTTGTTCGACCGGTGGCGCCGAGTAGGGCGCTATCGGTCCCGCCAGCCGCCAGGCCCCCGCCACGATCTGGAGCCCGGCCCCCCACCCGGACCCACAGAACTCGCTGAAACCACCCCCGGCCAGCGATTGCCGGACAGATTCCGTGGAGTTCTGTAGGTACGGAGGGGGCCGGGCACCGCTTCCGGCGGATGTCGTGGTGAATGGTCACACAATCGTGGACCGGCAAACCCCGGAACCACCCGAGCAGGTGGAACCACAGGATGCAGCGGAGCCCGCGTAACCACCCCGCCAATGCCTAACGCGCAACCACATCACCAACACCCCAGCGCACCCCCAGCCCTCAGAGGTTCAGGAGCCGCCGGCGCCTACGAGTTGGGTGTCGAGGGAGAGGATGCGAAGTTTGCCCTTGCCCTTCAGCGGGATGACGAGAGCGGTTTGGTGGAGGTAATCGGCGTACAGGGTGTTGCTGTACCTCACGTTGTCGCTGAAGGCGGTGACTGCGCCGCTCTTCCAGAAGGCAGTCGAGTCGGACTCGACGCGCGACTGGTACGACTCGTTCAGTGCGAGGAAGACCAGTGCCTCACCGGTGGACGTGATGAAGGTGAGCGGGTCGCCGGACGTGCTGAAGGTGTCGGTGACGGTGGACAGGTAGCTCTGCTTGGTGTCCTCGACCTTGTCCTTGGCCCGGCCGTTCAGCAGGTTCAGGGTGCCCGGCGACGGCGCGAACAGGCCCGCCTTCGGTGACTTGGGGCCGCCCGTGAAGTAGGCGGCGAGGTTGGCCGCGGCCGACTGCGGCAGGCTGGACAGCTTGTTCATGTCCGCCTTGGTCGGCACCCGGAGCCCCTCCATCGACGGCACCTTGATCGTCGTCGGCGGATAGACGGAGTACGTCAGCGCCCACGGCGCGCCCGCGTTCTTGCGCTCCCAGACGCCGAGTTGCTGGCTGTCCTTGGAGTTCGAGAGCCCCGAGCTGACCACGAACCGCATCGGATAGGCGCCGTACTGCGGGGCGCCGATCTGCGGCTTGGTGTACGTGAACGCCGACGCCTTCTTCTTGTCGGCCGCATCCAGCTTGCGGTCGACCTTGTAGCCGGCCCGGGTCATCGCGAGCGTCGGTTCGTCCTCGATCGTCTCGGACAGCTTCTCGTCGCGGGTGGCGTTCGCCTTATTGTTGATCTCGTTGTACCGCTTCACGACCGCCTGCCCGTCCGCCACGGTGACCGCGGGCCGGCTGACCTCCTCGTGACTGACGTTCTTCGGCGGCACCGAGGCGCACCCGGTTGCCACCAGCAACAACGAGACCCCGGTCGCCACGGCCGCAGTACGCCGTACCGGTCCTTGGTAGGTCGGGCTCCGGTACGCCGGGGGATCGTACTGCGCGGCAGGTGGCACCACCGGCAGGGGTACCACCGGAGGACGACGCTTGCGGTGGAACATCAGGAACAACCCGCCCACGAGCAACACCAAGCCGGCCAGGAGCACCAGCAGGCACGTCACGAAGAGCCCGTCCACCTCGACGCCGAGAGTCACCTTGGCATCCGGACCGGGAGTCCCGTCCGCGTTCATCACCACCACGTCGTACCGGCCGTCCGCCATCGGCCACGAGACCGCCTGCGTCCCCGTACCGCTGGCCTTGACGGTCCACCAGTCGAGGCCGGTCGGCGGGTTCAGCGGAGCTAGGCCGCCCTTCATCTCCTGGGTGTCGAACTTCGGCGGCAGGTTGAGCCGGACCACCCGCGTGTACTGCGCGCCGCCCAGGTAGCTCGACACGTCCAGATCCCGGCCGATCCCGACGAACACGGGCCGCTTGCTGCCGGCAGCCGTCACGTGCAGCGTCGGTCCATGCCGGTCCAGCAGATCCGGTGCGGTCATCAGGGCGAGACCCTTGCTGGCCAGGTGCTGCTCGCCGGTGTCGATCGTGCTGTCCGGTCCGACCAGCCAGAAGGCTGAGACCGCCCCGGCGATCGTGACCAGCAACCCCACCAGAGCCAGTAGCAGGCCGAGGACTACGCGGGCGAAACGCATGAAAATACTCCCGTTTGGATGGTTCCGACCCGAGGCGGACGGGCCGAGCGGGTCCGACCCTAGCTGGCAACCAGCGCATCTCAGGGCTCACCCGTCGTCTTCGACTAACTGATCAGGCAACGATCTTGTTACTGCCGAGCCATTTACTGAATGACTATTCGTAAATCCGCCTGCCCGGCGGGGCCTTGGCGGTTTGGGGCGGAAGGCGAGTAGGAGGAGGACGGCCGCGGGCGTCGTTGCAGTGGCGCAGGCGAGGAGGGCAGCGGGCGGAGTACTGGGTCTGAGCTGGCGAGGCGGAGGGCCTTGGAGAGCTCGGCATCGCGGGCGAACAACCGGGGGAAGGCGCCGGCAGCCGGCAGGGTGAAGGCGTCGACCGTGCCGATGATGAACGCGATCAGCAGGAGCAACGCCGTCGAAGTACCGGCGAAGTGGACAGTAAGGGCTAGAGCGAAGGTGGCGACGGCGAGAAGGGAGTAGCCCGACAGAAGGAGGCGGCGCGGTCCCACGCGGTCGCCGAGGACTCCGCCGGCCAGAAGGAGGACCGCTCGCGGGAGCGTGTAGGCGGTGAGCACCAGGCCGGCGACGTGCGGAGCGATCCCGGTCGCCGCCCAGCCGAGCGCGAAGAACACCGCTGCGTCATCGAACGTCGAGAGCGAGGCTCCCGCCAGCCAGGCGTAGAACGCCCGGTTCACGCTTCGATGAGGGTGGGCATGACGAGGGTGGTGAAGGTGCCTTGGTCCGCCGACCGGATGACTGTGGGGCGATCTGGGGTGGAGAGCTCCAGGAGGACGTCTGGGCCGACGCTTGATTCCAGGGCGGCGGCCAGGAGGGGAGCCGCGAAGCCGATGCGGATCGGGGTGCCTGAGCCGACCGCGTCGAGGTGGCCGGAGTTCTCGACCACGAGCTTGTCGGGGTCGATGCTGAGAGCAACCACTCCGTCACCGAGGAGGTCCAGCAGGCCGAGTCTGTTGACGATCACGCGGCAGACCGGCGGGGTGAGACCTTCGAGGATCGCCTGGTACGCCGGGAACTCCTCGTCGACCAGGTGGAGTTCGCGGACCTCGCCGTCGCGGACCAGCGCAGTACCGGTCGGGCTTGTTTCGATCCGTACTTCAACGCCTGCCGCGGCCCAGCGAACCAGATCGGCGAGCTCGTCGGCTCGGACGAGCAGAGAGCCGGGTGTACCGGTGAAGCCGAGCGGTTGGAGCTTGCGGACGGCCAGGCGATACCGGTCGGTGGCGACCAAGGTGACCTCGTCCTCGCCCAGCTCGAGCTGCACACAGACCAGGGAGGGGATGTCGTCAGTCGACGCTGCCGACGGCGCGACCTGGCGGATCGCGCTGGCCAGCTCGGGACCGCCTAGTACCACGCTGCGTTCCTGGGACATGGTGTTCTCCTTCGAGTTGAGTGTGCTGAGGATCCGGGCGGCCGCGCGCCGTGCAGCGTCGGCCCTGCCCTCGACCGTGCGCAGATGTGCTTGGACCACCGCGGCCGCCTCGCTCGGACTGCCGTCGAGTACCAGCCGGACCTCAGCCAGCGGCAGATCGATCTCCCGCAGGTCCCGAAGCAACCGGGCGCGCACGTCCTGCTCCGGCGCGTAGTACCGATAGCCGTTCCCCTCATCCACCTCGGCCGGGCGGAGCAGGCCGCAGTCGTCGTAGAACCGCAGCGCGCTCGGCGTCAGGCCCACCCGCCGGGCGAAGGCGCTGATGGTCAGCAAGTCATCGGTCATGGCAGAGATCCTCGCCCTTCAGCCAACTCGAAGGTCAACCCCAGTGAGCGGGACGCTCCGGTCGGCGGGTGAGTGGTTGCGAGGTCGGTCAAAATGGGGGCGTGACGAGGTTGTTCGTGGTGACAGGTGCGCCAGGCGCCGGCAAGTCGACCGTCGTGCCGGAGCTGCTCCGGCTGAACGACGGCGGCCTGATCGTGATGGACATGGACGAACTGCTGGACGACGAGGGCCGGGTGCTCGGCATCGACATCGCCTGCTCCGACGGCGCGCCCAACTGGCCGGCCTACAACCATCTCTGGCTGCGGATCACCGAGCTGGTACGCCGCTCAGGGTCGCCCGTGCTGCTGTTGTCCCCACTGATTCCCAGCGAACTCCCCGAGGGACGCTGGCTGCATCTGGACTGCCCGGACGACGTCCGGCGCAAACGGCTGCTGCAACGCGGCTGGAACTCCGCGGACATCGACGAAGCCCTGAAGGACGCCGCCGAGATCCGCAAACTGGTCCCCCGCTCCGTCAGCGGCAACGGCACCCCCGAACAGTCCGCCCGCCAGATCATCGCCTGGACCCGGGAATAGTCAGCGGCTGAAATACTCCTGGAGGATCTGGGTGTAGGCGGGGCTGATGCCCTCCAGGATGCGGTCCGGCGTGCCGGGCCAGTGGCCGACGGCTGGGATCCGGACGCTCTCGACCTCGGTGTTCCCAGCGGCCGCGGCGGCCCGGCGCCAGACCTCCAGGGTCTCCGGGACCGGCAGGTTCGCGTCCTCCTCGCCGTGGATCAGGAGCACCGGGCACTTCACGGTCGAGTACAGCGGCTCGGACTCGAAGTCGATCTCATGCCACACCGGCAGCTCGGGCCCCAGCTCCACCGGAATCCCGGCCAGCTCGAACCACGGCTCACCCGCCTGCCGCCGCAACAGCTCGTCCACCCCAGCCCTGGGCGCCCGACCTCGCAGCAAGTCAGCCACAGCGTCACGAATCTCCACCGCCCAAGCGACCGCCGTCTCGTCGTACCCGGCTCGCCGCACCGCCTCGACTGTCGCGTGCCGCATCTGCTCGGCCGGGCTGACCCCAGAGCACCCGAGCAACACCAGGAACGCCGTCTCAGGCCGTTCCGAGGCGGCCAATGCCGCGATCCACGTCCCCTGGCTGACGCCCCAGAACCCGATCGGTACTGCGTGGCGCGACCTCAGTTCGTCGTACGCAGCCTCAGCGCCCGCGGCCTGCACGGCGTACGGGATGTCGACATCGTCAGCCGGCCAAGGCGCCCGCTCGAAGCTCAGTACTGCGATCCCCAGCGGCGCCAGGGTGTTCGCGAGGTGCTCGAAGATCACCTGCCGGTACGACGAACTGCTGGAGCCGTGCAGCGCGACCACCCCGGCCCGGACGGGTCCCTCGACCGGAACAGCGAGCAACGCGGGACGCCCGTCGACCAGGATCTCCTCGGACTTGATCATCGACGGATCGTCACACGCCACCCGGGTCAAGGTTCAGCGCGACCGGCGCACGCTCAGGCGGCAGGAACAGCGGCAACTGCCCAGACCCCGGTGTGATCGACCCGAGCACACTCGAATGCCGAGCCCCGGTGCAGCTAGGAACGGTCCCGCCAAGCCCATTGACCGTCAGAAACCCCAGTACTGCGAACGCGTACGCCTCCTTCGCCGCAGAGGGCAGCCCGAGTTCGTCGGTACTCCGCACCGGTACTCCGCGAAGCTCCTCGACCAGCCGGTGCATCAACACGGGATTGCGGATCCCTCCACCGGCCGCGATTACCTCGGTTCCGCCGTACGCGTGCACCGCGTCGGCCACGGTCCGGGCGGTCAGCGCAGTCACCGTCGCGACCAGGTCGTCCGGCGCGATCTCGGGCAGACCGGCCATCATCGACGCCAGGTAGCTGAGGTGGAACAGCTCCTTCCCGGTGCTCTTCGGGGCCGGCCGCTGGTAGTACGGCTCTGCCAGCAGCCGCTCGAACAACCCTGGATGGACCTTCCCTCGCCCCGCCATCACACCGTCCGCGTCGAATGTGGACCGGCCGCCCGTGAGCTCGCGGACCACCGCGTCCATCAAGGCGTTCGCGGGCCCGGTGTCGAACGCGATCGGATCACCCGCCTGCGGAACCACAGTGATGTTGGCGATCCCGCCGAGGTTGAGGGCGACCGGCGTACCGGCTCGTCTGCGCAGCCAGAGCACGTCGAAGATGCTGACCAGCGGGGCGCCCTGACCGCCGGCGGCGATATCGCGGGACCGCAGGTCCGACACCACCGTCGTCCCCGTCGCCTCGGCGATCCAGGCCGGCTGGCCGAGTTGCAGGGTGCCGCGCGCCTCGCCGTTGTCGACCCAGTGGAACACCGTCTGTCCGTGCGAGACGATCACGTCCGCGTGACCGCCGCACAGTTGCTCGACCGCCTGCTTGGCGGCCCCGGCGAAGGCCTGTCCGATCCCGGTGTCGAGCCGGCAGACCTGTTCCGTCGAAGTAGTTGCTGGTGGCAACGTTGCGGTCAGATCGGCCCGCAACGCTTCCGGATACGGCCGGCTGAGCATCCCCAGCGGGGTCAGGACGATCCGGTCGTCCTCGAGCCGGAGATCCGCCGCGGCCGCGTCGATCGCATCGTACGAAGTGCCCGACATCAGGCCGATGACTCGCATGTCAGTCCCGCAACTCCCGCCGGTGATCGTCGCCTCGCAACGTCAGCAGCGCGACCACACTGACCGCGCAGGTCACCGCCACGTAGTACGCGGGGATGTCGATGTTCTTCGTCCGCTTGATCAACTCGGTGATGATCAGGCCGGCCGAACCGGAGAAGACCGCGTTCGACAGCGAGTAGGCGAGGCCCAGTCCGGTGTAGCGCGCTCTGGTCGGAAACATCTCCGCCAGCATCGCAGGGCCAGGCCCGGCCATCAACCCCACGACCAGCCCCGCGATGAAGACCGCTGCGCCCTTCGCCGCGTTCGAACTCTCCTTGTCCTGCAACAGATTCATCAAGGGAAACGCCAGTACTACGACCAGCGCGGCGCCGGTCGCCATCACCGGACGCCGGCCGATCCGGTCACTCAGCCAACCCGCCGGCAGGATCGAGAGCGCGAACCCGGCGTTCGCCAGCACCGTCGCCACCAGGGCCTGCTGGAACGTCGCATTCAAGGTCGCCTGCAGGTACGACGGCATCACCACGAGGAACGTGTAGCCCGCGGCGGACCAGCCCATCAGCCGGCCGATGCCGAGAGCAATCGCCTTGGCCGTCTCGGCCTTCTTCACCTCCTCGACCTCGGTTGATTGCAGTCGGGAGAAGTTCGGGGTCTCTTCGAGCCGGAGGCGCAACCACAGCGCGACCAAGCCGAGCGGGAGCGCCAACAGGAACGGCACCCGCCAGCCCCAATCGTTGAGGGCCGCCTTGCTCAGTACCGTCGCGAGGATCGCCGCCAACCCGGCGCCCGTGAGCAACCCGAGCGCCACGGTGAAGGATTGCCACGCGCCGTACAGACCTCGTTTCGTGCGCGGCGCGAACTCCGTCATGATCGCCACGGCCCCGCCGAACTCGCCGCCGGCCGACAACCCCTGCAGCGCCCGGACCAGCGTCAGCAGCCAGGGCGCTGCCGCACCGACGGTCGCGTACGTCGGGAGGAGGCCGATCAGGGTGGTCGATGCCGTCATCAACAACAGCACCAGGATCAGCGTCGGACGTCGGCCGATCCGGTCACCCACCCGACCGAACACCGCGGCCCCGATCGGCCGGAAGAAGAACGCGAGCGCGAACGAGGCGTAGGTCTTGATCAGGCTCTCGGCGTCACTGGTCGACGTGCTGCTGAAGAAGTTGGCCGCGATCACCGTGGCGAAGAAGCCGTACGCGCCGAACTCGTACCACTCGACGAAGTTGCCGACCGTGCCGGCCACCAGGGACCTACGGTGCCGCCGGACCTCGAGGGTCGCCGTACCGGGTGCTGTGCTCATCAGAACCTCTTCCGCTGGCCCCCCGTAACTTTCCTCCCGTCGCAGGTTCCATCTTGGTCTATGAGTTCCCCTCGCCGCGGGTACCGCGTGGCGGAGCAACCTTCCGCGGCGTACCGGTGTCATAGCTGGCAACGGAGGAAGGGGGTCAGATGGTCACCCGGGGTGAAGACTTCGACGACTTCGTGCGCGGCACGTCGACGAGGTTGTTACGCACCGCAGTCCTGCTCACCGGCGACCGGCCGGCGGCCGAGGACCTGGTCCAGGAGGTGTACGCGCGGGTCTACGTCCGCTGGCGCTGGATCAGGGGAGCGCCGGAACCGTACGCCCGCAAGACGCTGGCGAACCTGGTCACCAACCGCTGGCGCCGCAAAGGTCGCAAACCCGAGGTCGCCCTGGCGGAGCAACACGACCGGCCGACCCCCGATGGCACCGACAGGCACGCCGTCCGCGACCAACTGCTGACCGCGCTGCAGGAGCTGCCGCCACGGCAGCGGGCGGTGATCATCCTGCGCTACTACGAGGACCTGACCGAGGTCCAGACCGCCGAAGCACTCGGCTGCACTGTCGGCACGGTCAAAAGCCAGACCTCCCGCGCCCTGGACAAGCTGCGCCTGATCACCGAACCCGCGATCCTGGAGGGACTGCGATGACCCACACCGAGCTCAAGCAGCGGCTCAGCATGAGCGTCGACGACATCGATGCTCCGTCCGACCTGGCGCAGCGGGCCCGCCAGGCCGGCTCCCGACGACTGCGGCGACGCCGGCTGACCTCTCTGACCGCCGCGGCGCTGGTCGTGATCGCCGTCGGCGGAGGCGCCGTGGCACGTGACAGCCTGCTGGACCGGATTCGTCCGGACGATGTCGGAATGTCCGCTGCCGGCGATCCGTACGGCTTCCTGATGAAGGGCTCGACCCGTGGCGACCTCGCCGACGACAAGGCCTACCTGAACCAGGTCGTTCAGGCCTGGCAGCGCAGCCACGCGACTTCGCAGAACCAGGACCGCGGCATCTTCGACAACCTCCGCGGCGAACCGAAGGTCGCCTGGGCCGGAACCACCCCGGCAGGCCGGGCAGCCGTCGTCGTACAGCAGTCCTACCTGCGTCACCACGACAACATCCAGCTGGACCACGAGGGCATCTACACCCTGGCAGGCTTCGTCGGCGAAGGCGCGGACGGTACTGCCACCCTGGTGGCCGACAGCTACCCGGCTCCGGGAGTCGGCATGGCCACCGGGTTCGTGACGGGCGCCTCGGGCCGAAAGGCGCTGGTCGTGCTCGATACCGGTCAGGAGGTCGGCTGGTCGCACCAGCGGATCTACGCCGACGACGGGTCCAGCCGCCACGACTACACGCCCCTGAAGTTCGAGGACGGCGTCAGCGTCGTCGAACTGCCGGCCGGAGTCGACCTGGACGCGCTGCGGCTCAGCCCTCTTCCGGCCGAGAACCGCGGGTGGCTCCATATCCTCGGCGTGCCGTTCCAGCAGGGCTCCCAAAGCGGGGGGGACAAACGGCTCTGGCCCGAGTCCGGGTGGTTGCTGTGGGCCATGACATCGGGAGCCGAGGATCTCCGGAAGTCCGCGCTCGATTCCCTGGACAACGTGCTCGAGGAGGCCCGTGATCCGGCCGCCTACCTGATCGGGAGCTCGATGTGGGCCGGCTATGGCCGAACCCCCGACGGTTCACGGCTGCTGCTCGGCGAGCACATCCTCGACAGCGACCCGACCAGGGTGTACGCCGTGCTCACCTCGAAAGCAGGCAGCACCACCATCATCCCCGGCGGCGTCCCCGACAAGAACGCCGCCTTACCGGTCTCCATCAAGCTGCCTGACGGTCAGGGGTGGGCCGTTGCTCAGAAGGACGCTCAGTTGTCTTATCGCTTCGAAGGCGGTGCGTGGACTTCACCTCGGGCGAATGCCTCGCTGGTGCCGGCCGGGCAGGACGTTGAGGTGAAGGTGGTTCTCCGGGGTGTGGAGAAGATCGTGCAACTCCGCTAGAACTCGTACTCCCAGCCGGGTTGCCAGTCGAAGGGGGCGTCCACCAGGTTCTCGAGTGGGGCGCCCCCGTCGAGTAGGTGCTTGAGGCACCATCTGTTGGCCGAGTGCGCGACCACGAGCACCACGCGCCCGTCGTACAGGCTCTTGATGTCCTCGAGGAACGATCGGGTGAGTTCCAGCACCTGGCGGTAGCTCTGGCCGCCTGGGAACGGGGTATCTATCCGAAGCTTTCGTGGCCCGAGGGAATCCACCGGCGCGCCGTTGAGCTCGCCGTAGTTGCACTCTCGTAGGCGCCAGTCCTGGAGGTGTGGAGCTGTCAGCCCGGCTACTTCGACCGTCTGGACGGCCCGCCGCAGGTCCGAACTGAAGACCGCGTCGACATCCCGCCGCCGGTCCTTCAGCTCCAGCGCCAGCCGCTTGCCCTCCTCCGAGAGCTCGCCCGGCAGCCAGCCGGTGGCGATCCCGCGCTCGTTGTCGACGGTGATCGAGTGCGTCTCGTAGATCAGCTTCACAGTCACACCGGAGAACTTACTTGGTGCTCGTTACCGGCGGGTATATACTCAAGTTACTCGCGAGTACAGCGCCGTGAAGAGGTAGGGGAACCCTGTGAGCCACTACAAGTCGAATCTGCGGGACATCGAGTTCAACCTGCTCGAGGTCCTGGGCCGTGACGAGGTGCTCGGTCAGGGCCCGTACGCCGAGATGGACGTGGACACCGCCCGCGAGGTGCTGTCCGAGATCGACCGGCTGGCCAAGCACGAGTTGGCCGAGTCGTTCGCCGAGGCCGACCGGAACCCGCCGGTCTTCGACCCGGAGACGCACGAGGTCCGGATGCCCGAGGGCTTCAAGAAGAGCTACCACGCCTACATGGACGCCGAGTGGTTCAAGCTCGAGCTGCCGCCGGAGCTCGGTGGCCAGCCGACGCCTCCCTCGCTGCGCTGGGCCGCCGCCGAGCTGGTGCTGGGCGCCAACCCGCCGGTCCACATGTACGCCGCCGGCCCGAACTTCGCCCATGTCCTGTGGCGCAACGGCACCGAGCGGGACAAGAAGATCGCGCACCACATCATCGAGCGCGGCTGGGGCGCGACCATGGTGCTGACCGAGCCGGACGCCGGCTCCGACGTCGGCGCCGGGCGGACCAAGGCCATCCAGCAAGAGGACGGCACCTGGCACATCGAGGGCGTCAAGCGGTTCATCACCTCCGGCGAGCACGACCTGACCGAGAACATCGTGCACCTGGTGCTCGCTCGCCCGCAGGGCATCGAAGGCGTGGGCGGTCCCGGTACGAAGGGCCTCAGCCTGTTCGTGGTGCCGAAGTACGACTTCGATCTGGAGACCGGCGAGCTGACCGGCGAGCGCAACGGCGCCTTCGTCACGGGAGTCGAAAAGAAGATGGGCATCAAGGTGTCCACCACCTGCGAGCTCACCTTCGGCGAGACGATCCCGGCCAAGGGCTGGCTGCTCGGCGAGGTACACGAAGGCATCGCGCAGATGTTCGAGGTGATCGAGTACGCCCGGATGATGGTCGGCACGAAGGCGATCGCCACCCTGTCCACCGGTTACCTGAACGCGCTCGAGTACGCCAAGACGCGGGTCCAGGGCGCCGACCTGACGAACGCCGCGAAGACCGCGCCGCGCGTCACCATCACGCACCACCCCGACGTCCGTCGCTCGCTGATGACACAGAAGTCGTACTCCGAGGCGCTGCGTGCCCTGGTTCTCTTCACCGCGACGTACCAGGACCGGGCCGAGCAGGCGCGGTACGCGGGCGAGCACGACGAAGAGGCCGAGCGCGTGAACGACTTGCTGCTGCCGCTCGTCAAGGGCTACGGCTCGGAGAAGTCTTGGACCCTGCTCGGCACCGAGTCGCTGCAGACCTTCGGCGGATCCGGCTTCCTGCAGGACTACCCGATCGAGCAATACGTCCGCGACGCCAAGATCGACACCCTGTACGAAGGCACCACCGCGATCCAGGGCCAGGACCTGTTCTTCCGCAAGATCATCAAGGACCAGGGCAAGGCGCTCGGTCACCTGGCCGAGCAGATCCAGGCGTTCGTCGCCTCCGAGGCCGGCAACGGCCGGCTGAAGGAGGAGCGCGCGCTGCTCGCCAAGGGCCTCGAGGACACCCAGAAGATCCTGGGCGTGATGGGCCAGGCGTTGATGGCGAGCAACCCGCAGGCCGAGAACGGTGACCCGCGCAATATCTACAAGGTCGGGCTGAACACCTCCCGACTGCTGTACGTGCTGGGCGATGTCGTCTGCTCCTGGCTGATGCTCCGGCAGGCCGAGGTCGCACTGAAGCGGCTGGGCGAGGACCTCTCGCCGACCGACCAGGACTTCTACGCCGGCAAGCTCGCGGCGGCCCGGTGGTTCGTCCGCTCGACGATGCCGTCGGTGCGAGCCGAGCGGGTCAAGGCCGAGCTGACCGACCTCGACGTGATGGATCTGCCCGAGTCCGCTTTCTGATCTGCCCCGATCTGCCCCACCATCCGCCCTGGTGCGGACCGCTCTTCTGTAGAAGCGTTTCCGCGGAAGGCAAGACCACGACCCTGGCCCGGTCTCCCCTGTCCGAGCCAGGGCCGTGCCTTGTCTGCCCTGAGTAAGTGTTCAGGGGCGGCTCGGGGGTTCTGCCTGATCCTGCGCACCGCAGTACCGGCCTAGGGTCGAGCGACAGGTTGATGCGGGGTGGGATCGAGAGGCGGAACGGACGATGGCTGACGTGCGGCAAGTGGGGGCACTGCTGGTGGTGACGGGGGCAGCCTTGGCGTTCTGGTCGTTCGCGGACAGGGAGTCGACGGACAAGCACGAGGTGAGCCAGAAGATCTCCACGGTCGACCTCGACTCCCCGAACGCAGACATCACCATCAAGGTGGACGACGTCGAGAAGACCACCATCGAGGAGAAGCGCACGTACTGGCTGGTGAAGCACGGCGATGCCTACGAGGTGGACGACGAGACACTGCGGCTGGACGGGGACTGCGGCTGGCAATGCCGGGCGGACTTCGTCATCACGGTCCCCCGCGGTACGAAGGTGACCGGTGACAACGGTAGCGGCGATCTGTCCATCACCGGGGTCGGCGGGGTGGATGCCACGGCCCGGTCCGGCGACATCGAGCTGCGCGACGTCAGCGGCGATGTGAAACTCGACGTGACGTCAGGGGATGTGACGATCGACCGGATGACCGGCAAGCTCGACCTCAAAGCGACCTCCGGCGATATCGAGGCGACCCGCCTCAAGGGTGGCGCGGTGACGGTGGAGACCACCTCCGGCGATCTGACGGTCGAGCTGGACGAGGCGAACGACGTGACGGCCAAGGGCACCAGCAGCGACGTACGGGTGGTCGCGCCGGCCGGCAGCTACAACGTGCAGACGGACACGCACAGCGGTGACGTCGACAACGACCTCGGCGACGACCCGGCCGGCAGCCACCAGATCGACGCCACCACGGTCAGCGGCGATGTCGAACTCGCCGCCCGCTGAACCTGACGAAGCAGGCGTTTGAAGCCGGGTACTCGCAGAGGGAGCATCCCCCCGGCCACTGTGGGTTACGTCGACACGCGTTGCTCATGGATTCCGGGGTCCGGCCGGGGTAGCTTCGAAGTGTTCGGTGAAACTCGAGGAGGGCTCGGCATGAGCATCGGTGTGGGGATCTTCCTGATGGTGGTGGGCGCGATCCTGGCGTTCGCCGTCCGTGACTCCTGGGACGCCGTCGATCTGACCGTCGTCGGCTACATCCTGATGCTCGCCGGACTGGCCGGAATCGTGCTCTCCTTCTACATCACCAACCGCCGCCGCCGCGTCCCGAACGACGCCCTCGACCCGGCCGTGGAAGAGGAGTACCGGATCGTCGAGGAGCACAACCGCGACACCAAGGAGTAGCGCTCCTCAGCCGCCGGACAGCACCAGTTCGAGCCGGGCGGCACCGTCTGCGCTGACACGGACCGGAACACCCCAGTCCTGCCGATGCATATGGCAAGCCGGGAACTCCACCTCGGCCGAGTCATCACAGGAAGCAGCCTGTACTGCGACGTGCAGTACCCCGCCCCCGACGTTTTCGTCGATCACCAGTCGGCGGCTGAGATCGGTGGAATCACCAGCGCCTTCCTTCAGGAGGGCCTCGGGGGTCGACGAGATGAGCAGCCGGGTGGACGGTCCGTACCTGTCGTCCAGCTTCTGCCCGGGCGGCGGCGTGAACACCACCTCGAGAGTCACCTCGCCGCCGGCGATCTCCATCGGCGGGCGCTGGGTCCGGGTGCTGAACTCCGTCGCCTTCGCGGACGCGCCCAACGGGATCCGGGTCAGCCGGTGCGCCGCCGACTCGACCACCAGCAGCTCGTTGCCTACGACAACAGCTCCGCTGGGCTCGGCGAGATCGGTCGCCATCGTCTCGACGATCCCCTGCGCCGGGTCGTACCGCCGTACGGCGCCGTTGTAGGTATCGGCGATCGCCACCGAACCGTCCGGGAGGACCGTCACGCCCAACGGGTGCTGCAGGAGCGCCTCCTCGGCCTTGCCGTCGCGCAGCCCGAAGTCGAACAGGCCGGTCCCGACGGCGGTGTGGACCTCGGTGTCGACCCAGCGGAGCGCGGAGATCTCGGAGTCGGCGAGCCACAGGCGGTCGCCATCTACCGCGAACCCTGACGTCTGGGCGAACCAGGCCTCGTTCTTAGCGCCATCGCGAAGACCTTCGTTCGTGGTGCCGGCTGCGACCTCGGTGGTCTTGGTGAACGGGTCGAAGGTCCAGAGCTGGTGCACGCCGGCCATCGCGATCCACACCTTGTCCTGCCACCACGCCACATCCCAGGGCGAGCTCAGGACGTCCGTGGTGTCGCCGTCCATCCATTGCTTGCCGGTGCCAACCAAAGTGGTCGTCACGCCGGTGGTGAGGTTGATCCCGCGGAGCGCGTGGTTGACCGTGTCGGCGACGACCACGTCGTACCCGACCTTCTCGGCGACATCGTCCGGCAGCAGGGTGAGACCGTTCGGCTCCGAGAAGGTCGCTTCGCCGGCCGGCCCGTCGTGGAATCCGCGCTGCTTGGTGCCGAACCTGCGGAGGATCGTGGTGGCGTCGTCCGCGAGTTCGACGATGCTGTGGTTGCCCGCGTCCGCGACGAGGAAGCCCTGCTGCGACTTGATCACCTTGGCCGGGAAGCGGAGTTCCGTTGCCTCAGGCACCGGAGCGACGTACGGCGACTTGCCGCGCGTCAACGTACCGGCCTTCTCATGCTCCACGATCAACTCAGCCAACTGGGCATCGAGCGCATGCGCATGCCCCTCGCCGGAGTACTGCGCGACGATGTATCCGTTGGGATCCACGAGCACCAACGTCGGCCAAGCCCGCGCGGTGTAGTTCTGCCAGGTCACGAGCTCCGGGTCATCCAGCACCGGATGCGCCACTTCATACCGCTCCACGGCAGCCTTGACCGCCTGCTCCTCCCCTTCATGCGCGAACTTCGGCGAATGCACCCCCACAATCACCAACGCATCCCCGTACTTCTCCTCCAACGGCCGCAGTTCATCCAACACATGCAGACAGTTGATGCAGCAAAACGTCCAAAAATCGAGGATCAAGAACCGCCCACGGAAGTCTGCGAGCCTCAGCTCCCGACCCCCGGTGTTCAACCATCCCCGACCCTTGAGCTCCGGCGCACGAACATGCATACCCCCATTGTCCGCCCCCACCCAACGCCTCGACGCCGGGTGCCCAGTTCGTGGGCGCAGAGGTGTGGGTGGTTCGCGGTACGCCAGGCGAATGTGGTTCGTCGGGCGGTAGGTGGATGTGGTTCGTCGGGCGGTAGGTGTGGGTGGTTCGTCGGGCGGGAGGTGTGGGTGGTTCGTCGGGCGGTAGGTGGGGGTGGTTCGTCGGGCGGTGGGTGTGGG
>Ga0193717_1000198_pt1 | contig 49138 bp, 38 predicted proteins | sample U2c2metaG_FD_145900 | JGI IMG/M metagenome (GOLD analysis project Ga0193717, IMG submission 145900) | Soil microbial communities from a riparian zone of the East river system, Colorado, United States - U2c2 | ecosystem: Environmental > Terrestrial > Soil > Riparian zone | place: USA: East River... | reverse complement strand
GATGAAGTGCAGTTGTTTTATGGCCGGTCTAAATTAACAGGAATTGGTTTAAAGAGCGGGAACAAAATAGACTGTGATGCCATGATATTGGCTATTGGCACTACCCCCAACCTGGAGATAGCTAAAGATTGCGGGTTGGATTGCAAGCGTGGCGTTATTGTAAATGAACGCATGCAAACCAGCGACCCTGACATATATGCTATTGGCGAAATTGCTGAGTTTGAAGGAACCATGTACGGTATTACCGCAGCAGCCGAGCAGCAGGCCGAAGTAATGGCCAAATACATGAACGGCGATATTGCCAGCTATTATAAGGGTACGCTGTTCATGAACATCATTAAAATTCATGGATTTGAGCTGTGCAGTATCGGCTTGTCTGAATGCCCGGATAATCAAAACTATGAGGAGATCGTTTTTATTGACAAGGCCAAGCGTTACTATAAAAAATGTATTATTCACGATGACAGGTTGGTTGGCACCATATTGATAGGCGATAAAAGTGAGTTCCTGGAATTTAAGGAACTGATAGCCAATAAAACCGAACTGAGCGAGAAACGCATCCAGCTATTGCGCAGCGGCAACAAGGCAGAACCGGTTCTGGGCAAACTGGTTTGCAGCTGTAATAATGTTGGCAGCGAAAACATCCAGAACAAGATTGCTTTGGGCTGTGATAACCTGAAGGACCTGTGTAATAGTACAGGTGCGGGAACCGGTTGCGGATCATGCAGGCCCGAAGTAAAACGTTTGATGGATGAGATGCTTAAAAATGATGTATTAGTAAAATAAAGTTTTGTTGAATAAAAATAAAAAAACGCCGTCGCTCGGCTCCAGCCGCGTGACGATTATTACAGTGGCGTCCCGCCGCCGTCAATAGCAATTTGTTTTCGCAGGCCAGAGGCCTGATAATAGCTGTCACTCGGGTGGAGCCGAGCGACGGCTTGGGATAATTAAAAGTGATGTTTTAGTAAAATAAGGAAAGGCGATGGAGGAAAAAGAAACTTATTGTATCAAAGTAAATCTGCCGGGTGGCGTGGTATCTGCAGGTGACCTGTACGAGCTTTTACTGATCGCAGAAAACGCGGGCGCTGAGGCTATCCGGGTTGGCAACAGGCAGCAATTGTTTTTCTGCATTGGGGGTAACCGGCTGGAAGATATGGAAACAGACATGCTGCGGGCCGAGATCGACTATGAAATAAACGAAGATGAGTTTCCAAACATCATCAGTTCCTATGTTACCGATGCTATATTTAATACCGAAAGCTGGATAAAAGAAGGGGTGTATAAAGATATTTTTGACCTTTTTAATTTTAAACCCCGTTTAAAGATCAACCTGGTTGACAAGCACCAAACTTTTGTACCGTTCTTTAGCGGCAATTTTAATTTCATCACATCTGATGTAAGTAATTACTGGTACCTGTATATCCGTTTCCCAAAAACAAATGATATATATTGCTGGCCTTCGCTGATTTACTCAGATGATATCCCGGTTATCAGTAAAATAGCCGAAAAAGTGATCGCCGATCATAAAGCCCCGTTCAACGACCAGCAATATATCAACTATCAAAAATTCCATAAACTGGTTATTGCCGAAAACGAGTTTATTGATCAGCCTATAACCGAGCCGTTGAAACTGCCCGATTTTCAGCTTCCCTATTATGAGGGCTTTAACCGGTATGCGAACAATAAATACTGGCTGGGCATTTACAGGCGTAATGAACTGTTCCCCCTGGAGTTCATGAAGGATATTTGTACCGTGTGCGTCAAAAACCGTATCGGGCAAGTATATACCACTCCCTGGAAATCATTAATGATAAAAGGTATCCATGAAGCCGACCGTAAAGAATGGGGTATCATCCTGAACAAATACCGGGTAAATGTAAGACATGCCTCTAATGAACTGAACTGGCAACTGGAAAACCTGAATAGCGAAAGCCTGGAACTAAAGCAACAACTGGTAAGGGAATTTGAGGAGTACGATCTGCGTACATACCGTCTTTGCTTCGCCATAAAAATGCAGCCTAAAACAGGCTTGCCGGGTTCTATCATCATTAAAAAGCGAAAAACTGATGTGTTTGATGTATTGCATACCCGCGATTTTAATCCAAATTCCAAAGACTATGTTACTTATAAACAGAAAGTGGCACGGCATGATCTTGGCCAGTGTTTAATTGGGTTGTGTAACTACTTTTATGGCATTTTAATTGACGACAGCGTATCACTGCCTTCCACATCCATTGAAATGGAGGACCAGGAAACCCATCATATTTACCAATGCAAAAACTGTTTCAGCGTTTATGATAAAACCTATGGCGATGTGGTGAATGGAATTGCTACCGGCACTGATTTTGAAACACTGAGCGATTACTCATGCCCGGTTTGTGAATCATCAAAAGATAGTTTTATCCGCATAGAAAACAGAGCAACCAGCGTTAAATAAATTATATTTACGCTGATTATAGCTATGAGTAAATTAAACGCTGCCTTTGAGCAATTTGATGCATACAATCAAAAAGACCCCAATACTTTTACCTGGGAAAGTATTACCTATCCGCAGGAGTATTTTTTAGCTTTAAAACTATACGAGTGGGTTAATAAGCTTGATCCTGATGCCAGCGAAGAACTGTTGCTCGCATCCCGAAGTCAGCACATTGGCCGCTGGGAAATACCCCGTAACACTTACCCCGAAGGCAGGGAAGCCTATTTAAAATGGCGTAAAGACCTGGCTCAATATCACGCGGAAAAAGCGGCTGCCATTATGGAACTGGTTGGTTACTCCCCTGAACAAATTGCGCGTGTTAAGCAAATTTTACTCAAGCAAAAGATCAAGGTTGATCATGACGTACAAACCATGGAGAACGCCCTGTGCCTGGTTTTCCTGCAGTTTCAGTACGAGGATTTTCATCCCAAATACGAACCCGAAAAAGTGATCAATATCCTTAAAAAATCGCTGTTGAAAATGGATGCGCATGGTCACCAGTTTGCGTTGGGTTTACACTATTCTGAAAAGGGTTTGCATTATACACAGGAGGCTTTAAAACTTATTAACAGTTAACTTTTAAAGCATATTACTAAAACGGCATTTTGTAACAATTCACCTGCATCCAGCTACAATAAGCTTTATAAACAAACAATTAAGCTATTAAACCCTTTACTATTGATAGATCAACAAGAATGTCAAAAGGGGTTAAAATAACATTAAAAGTATTAGGCGGCATTATAGCTTTGGTTATAGTTGCCTTTATTGCTATTTTTGTTTATGTTGTTTTAAATAAGCAAAAGGTACTTAACCGGATCACTACAGAGCTAAGTAAAAACCTGAATGGGACCCTTACCATTGGCACGCTTGATCCTACCTTTTTCAAGGGCTTTCCGGGGGTATCGGTGGTGTTAAAAAATGTGGTAATTAAAGATAAGCTTTGGCCAGCCCACCATCATACTTTATTGGATGCTAAAGATCTTTATGTTTCGGTAAACGCCATGGCTTTGCTTAAAGGCACAATTGACATTAACAAAATTGAGATCAGCAATGCCAATATTGATCTGTTTACAGACAGTACGGGCTATAGTAATACCACGGTTTTTAAAGTTAAACCTAAAGAAAACAACAAACCCGGCGAAAAAGGCAGCACATCAACCCAAATAAAACGCTTTGAACTGAACAATGTAAACTTTGTGGTAGACGACCGCAGCGCATTTAAACTATTTAAGTTTGAGGTAAATGATGTAAATGGAAAAATGGACTACCACGCTACCGGTTGGAATGCGCATCTCCGGTTAAAAACAATGGTAAAAAGCTTTTCATTTAACACCAAACGGGGCAGTTTCTTAAAAAATAAGCTATTAAACGGTCTTTTTGACATCAGTTACAATAATAAAAGCAAGCTTATTGTTGCAGCTCCCAATAAACTAAATATTGGTGATGATACTTTTACAATAGGCGGTAAATTTAACCTGGCTAAAGATCCGGCTGATTTTATATTAGATATCGCAAATGACAGGATCCTGTGGTCAAACGCTGCAAACCTGCTTGCGCCAAACATCACCAAAAGTCTTAATATGTTCAATCTTGACGATCCTATTGCCGTAACCTGCACCCTTAATGGCAGTTTTGGCCGTGGTGGCGACCCCTTAATTTTTGTTACCGCCAAAGTAAAAAACAATACATTGACCATCCCCGGCGGCAAAATTGATAACTGCAGCTTTAACGGTGTGTTCTCTAACAATTATATTAATGGCAAAGGATTAAATGATGATAACTCCATTATAAAACTATACTATTTTAATGGCAGCTATAAGCAAATACCGTTTACTGTTGACACCGCTGTGGTAAACAACCTGAATGTTCCTATAGCCACAGGCATATTTAAATCGCACTTTGATGTTGAAAAGCTCAACCGCGTTATTGGTGAACAAAGCCTTAAGTTTACCAAAGGTACAGCTGATCTTAAACTGGTCTACAATGCCCATCTGGTAAACTTCAGGCTAACTAAACCCATGTTAAGCGGAACCGTTAACATAAAAAATGCCGATGTAAGTTATTTACCGCGTAACCTTAACTTTAAAAACACAGGTATCTCGCTCAAATTTACCAGGAATGACCTGTTCATAAACAACATCCGCCTGCAAACCGGCAATAGTGTGGCATATATGGAAGGGCGTGTTAATAATTTTTTAAATCTGTATTATACCGCTCCCGAAAAAATATTGATAAGCTGGCAAATACGCAGCCCGCAACTGTACATAGCCGAATTTTTAGGATTTTTGAATGCCCGGCAAAATACTGCACCACCCGTTAAAACCAGGAACGGTAACCCCAATTTGCACAACCAGTTAAATACGGCTTTTGATAAAGGTAAGGCAGAACTGCACCTGCGCGTTGCTAAAGTTTATTATAAAAAGTTTTTGGCCACCGATGCCACTGCCGATCTGTTATTGGCCGATAATAGCATACATGTTCAAAATGTAAGTGTAAAACATGCTGGTGGATCGTTAAAGTTAGCCGGAAATATTAAGCAGAACGGGGCGGTAAATGATTTTTTGCTTAACACCCAAATTGACAATGTAAATACCAGTAACTTCTTTTATTCGTTTAATGATTTCGGGTTGAAGGATTTTGGTTACAAAAACCTGAAGGGTTTCCTGTCGGCACAAACTCATATTACGGGTAGTATAAATAATGCAGGCAACATTGTACCAAGATCAATAAATGGTGTGGCTACCATCGATCTTAAAAAAGGAGCACTGGTTAATTTTGGCCCTATTCAAAGCGTAGGTAAATTTGCATTCCCTTTCCGCGATCTGGATAATATCACTTTTTCAAACCTGAAGGGACGGTTTGACATCAATGGCGATAAAATAGTCATTAGCCCCATGCAAATCAATTCGAGCGTGCTCAATATGGATGTGGCAGGTGTTTACTCATTATCAAGAGGAACAAATATTGCGCTGGATATACCGCTCCGTAATCCTAAAAAAGATACTGCTATTGTTGATCAAACTGAACGAAATAAAAAGCGGATGCGCGGCATTGTATTGCATATATTAGCTACTGATGGCGATGATGGTAAAATAAAAATAAAATGGAACAAAAACAGGGCAAAAAAGGAGGAGACGAGCGCGGAAGTCGCTGATGCAAAACAATAAAAAGGCAGGCATATTATCTGTCTCATTTTTAATGTTAAATAGGTGTATTTGTGACACAAAAATAGCAATTCTTTAAGTACCTTTGTAAATCCATTTAAGAGATCATATATTGGTTAAACATTTATTGGTTACTAACACCAGGCTTCTTACTGCAATTATATCAATAGCCAACCCTCGTTTAATAACTATCCCGGGAGTAGAAAATTTGAAGAAGCAAAGTTTAATTTAATTTATTTTTTATATCGCCCGGTTAAACTAATCGGACAAATTCTTATCGGACTGTTTATTAGCTGAAAAAAATCTATTCAAAAAAATGAGACAACTCAAAATATCCCAATCCATTACCAACCGTGAATCTCAGTCGCTTGAAAAGTATCTGCATGAAATAGGTAAAGTAGATTTGATTACCGCGCAGGAAGAAGTGATCCTGGCGCAAAAGATTCGTGAAGGCGATCAGGCCGCATTAGAGAGGTTAACTAAAACAAACCTTCGCTTTGTGGTTTCCGTAGCAAAACAGTACCAAAACCAGGGCCTTACTTTAGGCGATCTTATAAACGAAGGAAACTTAGGTTTAATTAAAGCGGCCAAACGTTTTGATGAAACCAAGGGCTTTAAATTCATTTCATACGCTGTATGGTGGATCCGCCAGTCTATATTATCAGCCGTGGCCGAGCAATCACGTATTGTACGTTTACCGTTAAACCAAATTGGTTCATTAAGTAAAATACACAAAGCGGCTTCAAAATTGGAGCAACAGTACGAAAGACAGCCAACACCTGAAGAATTGGCCGAGGACCTGGAAGTATCGGTTGATAAAATATCTGATTCGCTGAGCAATGCCGGTCGCCAGATATCAATGGATGCTCCGTTTATACAAGGAGAAGAAAACACATTGCTTGATGTACTGCAAAGTACCGACGCGGCAACTGATACCGATCTGATGATCGATTCATTATCGCAGGAAATTAAACGTTCATTAGGTATCCTTGCCGAGCGTGACCGCGAGGTTATTATTTTATTCTTTGGTTTAGGTGGCTATGCCGCTCATTCATTGGAAGAAATTGGCGAGAAATTTAACCTTACCCGTGAGCGTGTACGCCAGTTAAAAGATAAAGCTTTGATGCGTTTACGTCACAACTCAAAATCAAATCTTTTACAATCGTATTTGAACTAAGTAATTACCAGGATGTGTAGCATCCCATATGATAAAAAGCGCAGATGGTTACCCTCTGCGCTTTTTTTATGTACTACCTTCATTGCCTGCCTGCCGGCAGGGTACGAAGCAAGAAGCCTCACCCAACCCTCCCGGAAGGGAGGGCCTAAAAATAAAAGTCTCCCTACCGGGGGAGATTTAGAGGGGGCTTCTCTCAATGACGCTTTTATATAATATTTTCAGGACACAAAAAAAGCATCTGCCTTATGAGACAGATGCTTGTACGATTCTTATATATAATAGTTTAACCTACTTTTACATTTACCGCATTTAAGCCTTTTTTACCTTGTTCTACATCGTAGGTAACACTGTCGTTTTCACGGATAGTGTCAATAAGGCCTGAGGCATGTACAAAAACTTCGGCACCACCATTACTTGGTGTAATAAATCCAAAACCTTTGCTTTCATTGAAAAATTTTACTGTTCCTTGCATTATATTTTTATTTAATTAAGTAAAGATACAGTTAATATTTAACAATTAACTATAAATAAGGCAATTAAGTTTTTTAGAAGATAAATAGCTACGAAAGCAGTTGGTAAAAAAATGGCACATACTTAACCGAATGCCCTTACTTTAAGCATTTTAGCCTAACAGATAGTGTAAAAGGAACACCACTGAATTTTTTAATAACAGCAATGTTCGGTTATGCTGTATAAATAAAACGTTTAAATCAGGAAACATTGCAAACACCCGCAATTATTTATAAACATAAATTGTAACTAATTTAAATTATGCTTAGTATTGATTTTATTTAGACTCATTATTGATTGAAACGCTACTTCGCTATCATACTGCTTGCTGTGCACCTGTTTAATTTGGGAGGTTATTTGCTGCTGAACCAATACCTGATATACCGCTCAAATAAGTTTATTACCGAACAAATAAGCAACGGTAAATACGATGTTAACAATCTTATCGAAATAAAAATAAAACAACACCTCCCTCAAATTCATGATTGGAAAACTTACGTGCGCGTGTCAGGGCAAATACAATTAAAGAGCGTTGCTTACAATTACGTTAAACTTAAAATGACACGGGATACGCTGTTTGTACAATGCATACCAAATTACGAAACAACCAAACTCTTAAATGAGAACATTATATGCGCCAGGCAGATCAATGATATCCCTACCAGTAAAAATGCACATGAGTCATCTGGAAAAAAAACCGGGATCGATACTAAGTACAATCATCCGGTAGCAGTACATACTTTTTTCGATGTATCACAGGCTACTTCAAAATTCAGCACTTTTATTTATATCAGCATCAAACAACCGCTTGTTGCCATAGCCGGCAGGCCGCCGGAAATTATTGCGTAATTCCACCGTAATTATTAAACATCAAACCTCATTCAACGGCATAACTTATTAGCTTTTATGTCCTAAAATGGCATTGACTCAACTTCCCCCCTATCCTTTAAACTATGAACAATTATTACAAAATATTTTTGGTCACGCTGCTTGTTTCAAGTTCGGGGTACTTGTTTGCACAACAAAAAAGCATTAAAGATACCCTGCAGCTCGACAGTGTAATTATTAAAGAAAACCGTCTCAAACATTTACCTAATGTAGGCGGCACCTACATTTTTGCAGGTAAAAAAACAGACCTGGTATACCCTGATGCAGGCAAAATAAACCTGGCCAATAATACTGCCCGCATGGCCATGGCCAAAATACCCGGAGTTAATGTTTGGGAGATGGATGGTGCAGGCTTGCAAATGAATATTGGCACCCGCGGAACCGACCCGCACCGGTCTATCGAGGTTAATATACGCCAAAATGGATATAACACCAACTCGGATGTATTTGGTTATCCCGAAAACCATTACAATGTACCGTTCCAGGCCATCAGCGAAATTCAGTATGTACGCGGTTCGGCAGCTTTACAATTTGGAAGCCAGTTTGGTGGCATGATGAACTTTAAAATTAAAGAGGGCGACAGCTCTAAAGTGTTTGGTGTTGAAACGGAACAAACGGGGGGCTCAAACAGATTTTTCAACTCCTACAACGCCATTGGCGGTAAAGTGGGCAAAATCAGCTATTACGCTTTCTACTCCGTTCGCAGTGGTGATGGCTGGCGGCCGGATGCTGCCTTTAACTACCGCGCTTACTATGCCAATATCCGCTACCAGTTTAACAGCAGGGGTAGCATTGCCCTGCAATTTTCAAGGTCCGACTATAGGCAGCAAATCGCGGGCGGCTTAACCGACGCTCAGTTTAGTGCCAACAACAGGCAATCAACCCGTTTCCGTAATTTCTTCAATCCCGAAATAAATATTCCGGCCCTGTTGTTTAATTATGCATTTAACAGCAACACAAAACTGGAAGTTACCTCACATGTTTTATTTGGTCAGCGTAATAGCGTACAGTTCATTAATACACCCAACATAGCCGACACGGTTAACACCAGCCTGAAAACATACAATCCGCGCCAGGTTGACCGTGACTATTATGCCGGCTTTACCACCGAGGCCCGTTTACTGCATACGTACAAATTAGGAAACCTTAACAGCACTTTTACAACAGGGCTAAGATATTTTGAGGAAACAACCAAACGTGAGCAAAAAGGTACAGGAACCGTCGGCAGCGATTTTGACCTGAGCCTGGTTAAACCTTATGGCATCGATTTAAGGTTGCACAGCCTGAACTATGCCGCCTTTGCCGAAAACATATTCCAGATCACTCCGGCATTTACGGTAGCCCCGGGCGTAAGGTACGAGGTGATCAAAACCACCACTTCGGGAGTTATCAATAATGCAACCTATCCTATTGGATATAAGGGTAACCGCAATTATCCTTTGTTTGGCACCGGCTTACAATACCAGTTTAATAATGGCAGCCAATTATATGGTAATATTTCGCAGGCCTACCGTCCCTATTTGTATGCCGCCGTTACCCCTGCTGATCAACTTACCATTATTGATCCAAATATTAAAGATAGCCGTGGTTATGATATCGACCTGGGCTATCGCGGGCGCATCAGCACCATTTTTAATTATGATATTAATGGCTTTTATGTATATTATGGTAACCGTGCAGGAACTTTAACACAAACCGATGCCAATAATGTAGCTCATTTATTTGCCACCAATATTGGCAATGCGGTGGCTAAAGGAATTGAAGCCTATACTGAGGTATCATTGCTGCGGTCGTTTAATGAACACTCGGGTAGTGACATACGCTTGTTTAATTCGCTTGCGTATACACATGGTCGCTATACCAGCGGCTCCATTAACCAATCAGGTAAAAACATCAGCTTAAAAAACAACCAGACTGAAAATACTCCCGACTGGATAAACCGTACTGGCTTAACTTTTTTAAACGGACATGTAAGCAGCACACTTCAGTTGAGTTATACCAGCAAAAGCTTTAGTGATGCCAACAATACGGTAGCTAACCCTACCGGGGCTACGGGAATTGTACCTGCTTACCATGTTTTTGACTGGGCGTTTAACTATACTTTCCTTCGGAATTATCATATCAACGCCAACGTCAATAATCTGTTTAACGCCAAATATTTTACACGCCGAATAAACATGTACCCCGGACCGGGTATTTTACCTGCCGACGGTCGTACATTTAACATCGGCTTTGGGTTAAAGTTATAAACCAAAAACGGCCTTTCAAATATATCTGGAAGGCCGTTTTTATTTATAAATGGATAAAACTATTTAACATGCTGTTTAACTATATCAATCAACGCGTTAAGGTCAAATGGTTTTTGTAAATAGCCATTAGCATCACCGGCTGTGGCAATTTCTTTTAAATTACTTACTGCCGAAATGAGGATCACCGGAATATGACTCGTTGCAGGATTATTTTTTAATCCTTTGCTTAATTGCTGCCCGCTGGCATCACTTGCCCAATCGGTAAGCCAGTTATCAAGCAGTATCAGATCTGGGTCAATATCCTTTACCTTTTTAAGGATCTTGGCGTCTTCCGAAGCTATCACTTCATACTTTTGCTCTTCTAAAACATAAACAATGGTTTCCCTGATGTCTTTATCATCCTCAATTACTAAAATTTTTTTAGCCATAAAATTCTCCGACTTAAGAACGAATATAGTTTAAATTTTAATCTTTAATTAAAAAATTAAATTAACTAAAAACTATACCTCATTCAAAAGCATAAACACGCGGTATGGCCCCTTTTGTTTTGAGAAACAGGTATTTATATAATAATTTTATCGCCAACAGCCTAAATATTGTAGCAAATACGACAGCGTGGCTCGTAACTCTCCTTTTCGCCTAATAATATTTTGGCATTATCAGGTACCAGGCGGTAAGAGTAAAGTGCAGGGTTGCCACATTTAACGCATACGGCATGTAACTTGGTAACCGATTCGGCAATGGCCATTATGGCTGGCATCGGCCCAAAAGGACGGCCTTTAAAATCCATATCCAAACCAGCTACAATTACCCGTATACCCTTATTAGCCAGCATATTGCAAACTTCTGGAAGTTCATCATCAAAAAACTGGGCCTCATCAATGCCAATTACATGAGCATCATTACTTAACAATAATATAGCCGAAGCACTATCAACAGGCGTTGAGGGGATGGAGTTGGCATTATGTGACACAAGGGCGTCTTCAATAAAACGTGTATCGGCTTTGGGGCTAAATATCTCCACCTTTAACTTTGCAATGCGGGCACGGTTAAGCCTTCTTATCAATTCTTCCGTTTTGCCCGAAAACATTGATCCGCAGATCAGTTCAATGCTGCCGCCAAATTCACTTTTCCTTCTAAAAATATCCTCGTGATATACCATTATTTGTATAAGCTGTAAATCCTAAACACTAAATTCTAAACGCTATGAAAAATATCTTAAATACTAAATCAAAGCTGTAATACTAATGCCATGCTTGTAATTTACAACCCATAACAAAGCGCCAAATATCAGAATTTAATCCTACTTTTGGTAAGCATTTTTCACAACATTGGAAGCCATGAAGCAAATGGATGTATTTAAAAAGATAGGTGGTATTTTAAAAGAGCTTAATGACCAATATGATTACCTTGAAGCTGAAAGCAGCGATTTAAATGAGCTTGAACTGGAGCTGTTTGTAGCCAATGCTCATTTTTTGAAAGACCATGCCGAAATATTGCGCAGACTACATGAGCGCAGTACCCCAGCCCCTCATGTACCACCTACCGAAAAGCCAGAACCAGTTATAGAAAATAATAAGCCCGCACCCGAAAAAAAGTCGGAGCAAATTCATGAGCAACGTTATTTTGAACCGGTTGTACAACAAAAACCCACTGAAAACACGCTTGAACTAACTCAAACAGCCGAACCGCCTGTTCAGGCTCCGTACAATCCGGTTAAAATTGAACCAGTCGCTCCCTTAACGGAAGATCAACAACCAGTTTCTCAAATTGACCTGAAAGCTGAAAGCACCGGCGATTCATATTCGTTTGAACGGCGTGAACCCGAACCGGTAAAACAGGAACTGGAACTGGAAATTGATGAAGCGCAGGATTGGGAGGACGAAGTAGATCATTTTGAGCAGGAGGAATTAATTGAACAGGTGCAGCCTGTGGCAACAGAAACACAACCTACTGAAAGTCATCCAGTTAGTCAGGCCACGCCGGAGCCGGTTGCCGATCAAACTGATGGCAATGACGCTAAAACCGATAACGAGGATAAAGTGCTTACTATTAACCAAAAGATCTCGGCACTAAAGGCCGAAAAAGAAAAAAGCGCATCACTGCAGGTAAATGTACTACCTATTACCGACCTTAAATCGGCTATAAACCTGAACGATAAACTATTGTATATAAAAGATCTTTTTAACGGCTACAGTCTGGCCTATAGTGAGGCCATTGAAATTGTGAACCGCTTTAACTCATTTGAAGAAGCCGAACGCTTTTTGAAAACCAATTACTTAGTAAAAAACAATTGGGAAAGTAAACCCGCAACAGTCGAAAAGTTTTATGCTTTGCTGAAGCGAAGATATCCGGGTAGCTAAAGGCTAACAAAACCGCGTCATTGAGATACGAAGCGATATACTATAGAGAGCGACTCTGCAAATCGGGGATTGCTTCGCAATGCAATGACCTGGTTATTTATGGCATATGCAACTCTTTACTCCGTAACATGATAAGTATAAGCTTGGGTTTGCTGCATTTCTTAAATTAGCTCAAACTGTATTTCAGCATCTTGTGGCTGCCTTTCAGGGCGTGAAGGTGAACAGTATAAGGTTTTCCGTTACACCCTGAGCTTTTTCCACTTCAACGCTATAAATGACAAATTTTTTCGTCTTTAGTGATGGGCTTTTTTTATTACATCAGAAAAATTTACGCAATGGATTGGGGTAATTTTTTATAGGAATTGGTTTTTCAGCCGCAGCATTTTTTCTTTACAAAATTCGAAAAATGGAATAACTATAGCGGTGAATTGGCTTTTGTAAATAAGGCAAACGTTTTTAGGGTTGGGCTGATAATTACAATGTGCTTATTAATCGGATTTGTATTTATTTTAAAATCATTGCCATTTTAAAATTACCCCTTTTGTCCCAACTGATATATAGTTGTCAATTTTTTATAAAAATTCAATCTTCCGAACACTTATGGTTATTTCATGAACTATGCCCTTTAAGCAATGGCAATGCTTATAAACTAAACAATCCCCATACGGTTGGAGTCGAGCTTGATGAGTATGAATAAAAGTATGGTAAAGCTGAGTAAGGACGATCCGCCATAGCTTATAAATGGTAGTGGGATCCCTATTACAGGCACCAAACCTATGGTCATGCCAATATTAATAACCACGTGAAAAAACAGCACAGACGCCACCCCGTAACCATATATACGTGAAAACGGGGATCGTTGCCTTTCAGCCAAATAAACGACCCTCAATATCAAGAACAGGAATAAACCTATTACCACTACTGAACCGGCAAAACCCCACTCCTCGCCTATGGTGCAAAAAATAAAATCGGTGCTTTGCTCAGGCACAAAGGCATATTTGGTTTGTGTGCCGTGCAAATAACCTTTGCCCCATAACTTACCAGAGCCAATGGCTATTTTTGATTGGTTTACGTTGTACCCCTTACCCCTTAAATCGGTAGTGATACCTAACAGTATATTTATACGCTCGGTTTGGTGAGGCTTTAAAACACTGGTGTAAATAAATCTAACGCAAAAAATAAACGTAATTGAAATGACCAGGCCAACCAGCATGGTAAAAATAAATTTCCTGTTCCGCTTAAATAAAAATATGATAAAAGCAGTTAACGCCGCCATTATCAAAACAATATAAAGCGGATTAAACAACAGGGTCACTATAAAAAGTGTTATCAGCAAACCGGTCACTATCAAGAAATAAGGTGATAACCCTTCACGATAAAGCACGAAGATAAGTGAGCAAAAAACCAATGTTGATCCGGTATCAGGCTGCAGCATGATAAGCAGCATTGGGAAACCAATAATAGCGGCTGCGATTAAAAACGACTTTAATTCCGTAACCTTTATATTAACAGAACTTAAGTACCGTGCCAGCAGCAAGCAGGTAGCAAACTTGGCAAACTCCGACGGCTGCAGCCTAAAACCCCCGCCCATATTTATCCAGGCCTGGTTACCGCCTACGTTTCGGCCCACAACCAACACCACGATCAGCAGCAGCACGGTTATTCCATAAAATGCAGGGGCAAGCGCCGTAAGGAACCGGCTCTCCAGTAAGAGTATAATAATGGCTACAACAATTGATACATTAATGTAGATGAACTGTTTACCATAATTGGTAGCGGTGTCAACAATACTGGGATGCTTGTCATCAAACACAGCCGCATGAATGTTGAACCAGCCTATAATGCACAGGGCCAGGTAAAGCAGTACTGTTAGCCAATCAACATTAAAAAAGAAACTGCGCTGGTTATTCATCTTATTTGCGTGCCTCCCTGCTGGCTAAAAGTTTAACAATGCTAATTGGTTTACCCTGGTTTAATACTGTTTTTATACCTGATGCCTTTTTTATAGAATCGGCCTTAGCTTTTCTTAAACTGTCCCTTTGTTGCTGTTTTTGCAAATCATGCTGGTAAATGCTCAGATCGGGCAGCCGGTTCATGTTCGTAAATTCCTCGGGGGTAATGCCGGATTCCCGTTTGGTTATTTCGCCTCTTAAATACTCCTCTACAATAAAGCTGGCTATAGGGGCAGCATAATCACCACCATCACCTGAGTTTTCAACCACTACCGCAATAGCGATCTTCGGATTTTCGCGGGGAGCGAAAGCTACAAACAATGAGTGGTTTTTACCGTGTGGATTTTGTGCTGTACCTGTTTTACCGCACATAATGATACCCGGTATTTTTGATCGCCGGGCTGTGGCATATCCGCCGCCACCTTCAACCACATTTTGCATACCTTCAATCACCGGTTCAAAATATTGCGGGTCGATCCCTACGTTGTTCTTAACGGTATACTCCGGCTTAATAATATTTTTATCGCCTATGCCTTTTATTAAATGGGGCTTGTAGTAAAAGCCATGGTTGGCAATGGTGCATTCAATATTTGCCAGTTGCAATGGTGTGGCCTCCAACTCGCCCTGGCCAATGGCCAATGAAAGTATAGTGCTTGAACGCCAATAGCCCGACTTGTACACATTATCATAATGTAACGCGGTAGGCACATTACCCCTGCCCTCATTAGGGATATCAACATCAAGCCTAACCCCAAAACCAAACTTAGTAACATTGTTACGCCAATCGGTAAATGTGGCGGAGGTGTTTTTGGGGCCATGGTAGTTCATCAGTTTTTCAAACACCATTGCAAAATAACCATTACATGAGCCGGCTATGGCACTGCTCAAATTTACCAGTCCGTGCGGGTGTGTACATTTGGGTTTGCCATGACCAGGCTGGTAACTGCCGGGGCAAAAGTAAGTGGTTTGAGGGGTGATGATGCCTTCCTGCAAAGCAATCAGCGCGCTAAGCGGCTTAAATGACGACCCCGGTGGATAATAAGCCTGAATAGGCCTGATAAAAAATGGCTTGTATGGATTCTGGTACATTTTGGCGGCATTGTTACCACGCTCGCGGCCCACCATCAGGTTTGGATCATACGTGGGGCTGCTTACATAGCATAATATTTCGCCGGTTGATGGTTCAATAGCCACTATACTGCCTAATTTATTCTGCATCAGCTTTTCGCCAAGCTTTTGTAAACGGATATCAAGCGACGAAGTAAGCCGCTCGCCCGAGCGGGCTACGGTATCAAAAGCGCCATTGGCATAAGATCCTTTGGGTATGCCGCGCGAATCAACCATCATGTTCTTTACGCCGCGCTGTCCGCGTAAAACATCTTCGTAAGCCTTTTCAACACCGGTAACGCCTATATAATCACCCGGACGGTAATAACCACCTGATCGTTTAATATCGCGGTCCTGCGCTTCGCCAATAAACCCTAAAAATTGCGCCGCTACCGAATCGGGATAAGTGCGTACCGTACGGGGCTGTACATAAAACCCTGAAAACTCAAACAACCTTTCCTGGAACGATGCATACAACTGTACCGACAGTTGTTTCTCAAATATAGATTCGCGGTTGGGCGAGTACTTTACAGCCTTGGCAAAGCGTTTATCAAAGCCGGCCTTATCAATACCTATTAATTTACAAAAAGCCAGCGTGTCAAAAGGTTTTACCTCTTTAGGATTAACCGTAATATCATATATAGGCTCGTTTTGTACCAGTATTTTGCCATTACGGTCAAGTATAGGGCCGCGGGCCGGGTATAATTTAAAACTGCGGATAACATTTCTGCTGGCATACAGCGAATAACGGTCATCAACTATCTGGATATAGTAAAGCCTTGCCAGAAGCGTAAGGATAATTATAATGAAAATACCGGTTACAACGTAGCGTCGTTCAAAAAACTTATTCATTTACGTTCTTTCCTTCTGAAAAATAGCAGCCCCGAAATCAGCATCAAAAATACTGTAAATAATGAACTCAAAACAACACGGCTTAGTGTGTATGGTAATTCAGAAAAACTAAAAACTTCTAAATTAAGCAGGAAAAAGTGGTGAAAAAAAGTAAGTATCAGGGCATAGGTAAAAAACCATCGGAAACCCATAATACTCAATGTAGGTTCGGGCTCATTATCAAACCCATCTTTTTGTACGGTTATACTTATAAACAGTATCCGTACCAGTGCCAGCACCACACAGGCCGCGGCATGTAAGCCCGGTGTATCATAAAACGCATCAATAGTTAAGCCTAATATAAATGATAATATAAACAATAATATATTGGGCACCTCAAAAGGCAACAGTAAAATAAATAATATATACAGGTATGGGGTGGCCAGGTTATAAAAGGTTATATTTTTCAATAAAAAAACCTGCATAAAAACCAAAACCAAAAACCTGATGGCGTTAACTAAGATGGCCCTACTCATTTTTACTTTGTACGGCCTCCAGTCCCGTTTGTTCCTGGGCAAACTTATTGTTTACCACGTAAACATATTGCAGCTTACTAAAATCAACAGCAAGTGCTACTTCCACATTAAGCAATAACCCACCACCCTTGGCGTGCAGGTTTGTTATTCTACCAAATAGTATACCGGTAGGGAAAAGCGAATATCCCGAAGTAACCACCTGCTCGCCCAATTTTGGTTGGGCGTTATTTTGTATATCGATCAATAGCCCTTTTGTAGGATCAAGATCATTATCCCAAACAAATGAGCCAATTTCTTTATTATTAACCAGCATAGCGCTAAACCTGGTGTTTTTATGCAGTACGGATTGAATAATAGCCAAATGGTCAGATACATCAACTACCTGCCCTACTACACCCGCTCCGCAAATGACCCCCATATCTTTAGCAATACCTTCTTTACTTCCCCTGTTTATGGTAATATAATTATTGCGCCTGTTGATGGAATTATTAATCACTTTGGCTACAATATAGCTGTATTGTTGTTTGTAAATTGTATCTACCACTTTATGTTTTTCAACCGTATCAACATAGTACGATGATTTGAGTTGGCCCCGCAGGTTGGCATTTTCATGGGCAAGGCTATCATTTACTTCTTTTAACGACAAATACCCGTAAAGCTGACTAACCTGTGCGTACAAAGTACCGGTAACTTTGTTGGTGGAGGTGATAAAAGTGGCTTTTTGAAAAGAATTGTATTTTACATAAATAAACAGAGAGCTCACCTCAAAAATCAGGAATAAAAAAAACGCGTTATACTTAGTGATAAATATCAAGAGGTTACGCATTATTTTTCAGGTTGAAGATGGATTCAAGAAACGAGAGTCAAGAATCAAGAAAAAAGAATGAATGGTTTTGTCTTATTTCCTGATTCTTACCTCTTGATTCTATTTATTGCATTAAAAATTTAAAATTACCTATGTTTTTAAGGGCGGTTCCTGTTCCGCGTACTACGGCGCGAAGCGGATCTTCGGCTACGTGAACCGGCAGTTTTGTTTTGGCTGCCACACGTTTATCCAACCCTCGTAATAAAGCACCGCCTCCTGTTAAATAAATACCTGTTTGATAAATATCGGCCGATAGCTCGGGGGGAGTAATTTCCAATGCTTTTAAAATAGCTTCCTCAATCTTCGAAATCGATTTATCAAGGCAATGCGCAATTTCGGTATAAGATACCATGATCTGTTTTGGCACACCGGTCATCAGGTCACGACCCTGAACGGCAAAATCAGCCGGTGGATCTGCAAGCTCAGGCAATGCGGCACCTACTTCTATTTTAATTTTTTCGGCAGTACGGTCACCAATCATGATGTTGTGCTGACGGCGGATATATTGTACAATATCAGAGTCGAAGTTATCACCCGCCACGCGGATAGATTGATCGCAAACAATACCTGATAAAGCGATAACCGCGATTTCGGTTGTACCACCACCAATATCAATGATCATGTTACCCATAGGCTCTTCTACATCAATACCAATACCTACCGCGGCAGCCATTGGCTCATGTATCAGGTAGACTTCTTTAGCGCCCGCAATCTCGGCCGAGTCGCGCACAGCACGTTTCTCTACCTCGGTAATACCCGATGGGATACAGATTACCATACGCAGCGAAGGGAAGAACCAGCCCTTACCCTGGTTAATCATTTTGATCATACCACGTATCATGTGCTCAGCGGCATTAAAGTCGGCAATTACACCATCTTTAAGCGGGCGAACGGTACGGATATTATCGTGTGTTTTGCCTTCCATTTGCATGGCCTGCCTACCAATAGCGATAACTTTATTGGTAGTTCTGTCGAACGCCACGATAGACGGTTCATCGACAACAACTTTATCATTATGTATGATGAGGGTATTTGCGGTACCTAAATCGATAGCAATTTCTTGTGTAAAAAAGTTAAATAGACCCATTTAATGTTTATTTCGAAATAATCTGCAAAGTTTATAAAAATACGCTTAATAAAACCAGATAGTTGCAATTAAAAGCGTTAAAATATCACATTTATTGTACTGGGTTGTAGTTTTTGAATTGATTTGGTTGATTAAGTAATATCAGGCCGATGGAGTTAAAAAACATTATTACCAAAACCCACTTTATCCCTCGCTTACTAATTTAACGCCATCAACAATTCACTCCATCAACCCGGTCAATCCTAAAAAATTAATGTTTAAAATGACGAACACCTGTTACCACCATCGAAATGTTTTTTTCGTTGCACATGGCTACAGACAGCTTATCATTTATTGACCCGCCCGGTTGCAATATGGCAGTTATGCCAGCCTCTGCAGCAAGTTCGGCACAATCAGGGAACGGGAAAAAAGCATCAGATGCCATTACCGCGCCATTAAGATCAAAACCAAAGCTGTGGGCTTTTATAACAGCCTGCTTTAAAGAATCAACCCTTGATGTTTGGCCAACACCGCTGGCCATTAACTGACCATTTTTGGCAAATACAATGGTATTTGATTTGGTGTGCTTTACTACTTTGTTAGCAAAAAACAGATCATGCAGTTCGTGCTCAGTTGGTTGCCTGTTGGTAACCGGGGTCATTTGTGACGGGCCTTCAATAACATCATCCTTATCCTGCTCAATAACCCCGTTCAGTAATGTTTTGAACTGTTTTGCTGGCAAGGCAACAGGCTGACGAACCAAAATAATACGGTTCTTTTTTTCCTGTAGTATGCTCACCGCCTCATCGGTATAAGCAGGCGCTATCAGCACCTCGTAAAATATTTTACTGATCTCGGTTGCAGTTTCCGCATCAATCTCGTCATTAGCAATGATCACACCCCCAAAGGCTGAAACCGGGTCGCAGGCCAGGGCATCTATCCAGGCTTCTTTAATAAAAGAGCGTGAGGCTATACCACAGGCGTTAGTATGTTTTAATATAGCAATGGTTGGCTCGGTAAACTCATCAATAAGGGCAACAGCTGCATCCACATCAACCAGGTTGTTGTAAGAAAGTTCTTTACCATGCAGTTTGGTGAACATAGCATCCAGATCGCCATAGAAAACACCTTTTTGGTGCGGGTTTTCACCGTAACGTAAGGTTTGGCTGCTTTGTATGCTTTGTTTAAAAACAGGCAGCGGATTTTCCTGGTTAAAATACTGGAATATGGCGCTATCGTAATGTGATGATATATTGAATGCCTTGTGAGCAAACGAGCGGCGTTGGTCAATAGTAGTAGCGCCATCCTGCGTTTTCAGGATACCTTCAAGCGTACCATAATCATTTTTTGAAGCAACGATCACTACATCTTTAAAATTCTTAGCTGCCGCGCGGATCAGGGAAATACCACCGATATCGATCTTCTCGATCACATCTTCTTCGGCCGCTCCTGATTTTACAGTTTCTTCAAAAGGGTAAAGATCAACGATCACCAGGTCAATTTCAGGGATCTCATATTGTGCCAGTTGCTGTTCATCGCCATCATAGCTCCTGCGGGCCAATATGCCACCAAACACTTTGGGGTGCAGGGTTTTAACACGTCCGCCCAGTATAGATGGATATGAAGTAAGGTCCTCCACAGCTATTACATCAACCCCTAAATTGCGGATAAAAGTTTCGGTACCGCCGGTTGAATAGATATTAATACCAAGGCGGTTTAACTCAAGAATGATAGGCTCTAAATTATCTTTATAGTAAACAGAAATTAAAGCGTTTTTTATTTGAACAGACTGGCTCATGTACAGTGATTTTTTGAGCCGCAAAGGTAGTGATATTTTTTATAGTCGGGAAGTCAGAAAGCCAGGAAAGTCAGAAAGTTTTGATCTTTGAAAAGATATTAACATGGTATGGAACAAGCCTTTGCTATTTTATCTTCCAGGCCTGTTCACTTCGGGTTCCGCCAGCTTCCGGCCTTCCTGACATTACTGACTTTTTCGACTAAATTACCTAACTTCACCGCCCGAAATCATATACTCAATTTATGAAATTATTAGAAGGAAAAACCGCGCTTATCACCGGTGCATCAAAAGGGATTGGCCGTAAAATAGCAGAAAAGTTTGCCGAGCATGGCGCCAATGTGGCTTTTACTTATTTATCATCAGTAGAAAAAGGCCAGGCCCTGGAGCAGGAACTGCAAAGCTTTGGCACCAAAGTAAAAGGCTACCGCTCTGATGCCTCCAAATTTGATGAAGCCGAAAAACTGATCAATGACATTGTAGCCGATTTTGGCACTTTACATATAGTGGTTAACAACGCAGGTATTACCAAAGATGGTTTACTGATGCGCATGACCGAAGAACAATGGGACTCTGTTTTAGAAGTGAACCTAAAATCGATCTTTAACGTTACCAAAGCAGCCTCTAAGATCATGATGAAGAACCGAAATGGTGTGTTCATCAACATTAGTTCGGTTGTGGGTGTACAGGGTAATGCGGGGCAGGCCAATTACGCGGCTTCAAAGGCGGGTATTATTGGTTTTTCCAAATCAATAGCGAAAGAACTGGGTTCACGTAATATACGTACCAACGTAGTTGCGCCGGGCTTTATCAAAACCGAAATGACCGATGTGCTTGACCCTAAAGTGGTTGAAGGCTGGGAGGCTGGCATCCCGCTTAAACGCGGCGGCGAAGCCGAAGATGTAGCCAACGCCTGCGTTTTCCTTGCATCAGACATGGCCACCTACATCACTGGGCAAGTAATTCCTGTTGATGGCGGGATGTTGTAACATCCACCTTTGTCATCTTGTGGATGGCGAAGGATCTCCAATTTGCGAACTATGCATATCGGCGACAGATGCTTCACGTTTATAATGACAAATAATATTTAAAAAGACTTAGTTTTAAAAACTTAAGGCTCAAAGCGTCATTACAGGCAAGAAGCCCCCTCTAAATCTCCCCCAAAGGGGGAGACTTTTAACAATTGCTTTAAAGCCGTCTTTTGGAGAGGGTTGGGTGAGGCTTCTTGCTCCTTTCCTCGCAATGACGCATTTTTTATTCCCTTCATTTCACAATAATTTCGCATTTTGCAGGTGAACGTAAATCGTACTGCGTAAAAACTTATAACAAAAATGTTTTCAATAACCTGGGGGTCGGTTTCTGGATGGTGGGTGCCTGTATGCCTTATACTTGGGTTGCTATATGCCTGGCTGCTGTACCGGCAACCCGTTAGTCTGGGCAAAAATTTCAAGTTGGGGCTGGCAGCTATCCGCGCTGTTGTGGTGTTTATTATTGCTATGTTATTGGTTTCGCCATTGATAAAAACGGCGAAGTATTCCCCTCAAAAGCCGTTAGTTTTAATTGCTCAGGATAATTCATCATCCATCAATACTTTTAAACCCACCGGTTTTAATGCAGCCCAGCTGGCAAACAACCTATCAAAACTAAAACAGGAGCTTGGCGATAAGTACGATGTGCAGGAATTTAATTTTAGTAAAGACCTAAGCAATGGCCTTTCTGATCAATTTAATGGCAAGCAAACCGATATTGCAAACGCTTTGCACCAGCTTAACAACCGCTTTGTAAACCAGAATATTGGCGCTTTGGTATTAGCTACCGATGGCTTATACAATCAGGGGAACGACCCGCAATACGAAGCAAAAAACATCAAAACCAGCATTTACACTATTGCCCTGGGCGATACCATTGCCAAACGCGACTTGTTGATAGGTAACGTAAACTATAACAAAACCGCCTTTTTAGGTAACGATTTTGAGATGGAGGTTTTGGCCGCGGCTTATCAAAGCAAGGGCGAAAACATGCGCCTGACTGTTACCGAAGATGGCAGACAGGTTTACACCCAAACCATACCGGTAACTGCCGGTGATTTAAGAAAGCTTGTCCCCATTAAGCTAACTGCCGATAAAAAAGGATTAAGGAAATATAACATCGGTATTGTTCCTATAAAAAATGAGTTGTCAACCCAAAACAATACCGAAACCATTTATGTGGATGTGCTGGATGCGCGTCAAAAAGTGTTAGTGCTGTACCAAAGCGCGCACCCTGATATCACTGTGATCAAGCAGGCTATTGAAACTAATAAGAACTTTGAGGTAAAAACCAGTCTGCTATCTGATATGGCCGGCATTAAGCTTGCCGATTACAGTCTGATCATATTATACCAAACTCCTGCGGCAAGTTCTGCCGCTGTAAAAAGCTTCATCAGCAAAGGCAAAACACCTGTTTGGTATATACTGGGTTCGCAAACCGATCTGCAGGCTTTTGATGCCGAACAGGATAATGTAAAGATCAGTGCCGGGCGTACAGAATCGCAGGAAGTATTTGCCTTGCCCGAGGCCGGCTTTTCGGCTTTTACTCTGTCTGATTCATCCCGCAAAAAAATCGCGATGCTGCCCCCCTTGCTGGCTCCGTTTGGCAACTACGGAATATCAACCAATACATCTGTTTTATTAAAACAAAAAATAGGCGCTGTTGCTACTACCTACCCTTTACTGGCTTTTAGTGATGAGGCCGGTAGGCGTACGGCTGTATTAACCGGTGAGGGCCTGTGGCGCTGGCAACTGGCCGAATACCAGAATTATGGCAACCGTAATGCTACTGACGAACTGCTGAGCCAAACTGTGCAGTATTTAACCGCCAATGCCAACCGCCAGCGTTTTAGGGTGTACCCTGCCCGTAATGTTTTTGACGAAGGCGAAAATGTAATACTCAACGCCGAACTTTATAATGATGCGCTTGAGCTGATCAATACCCCCGATGTAAAGATCAACCTGAAAAACCAGGCAGGAAAAAACTACAGTTTCCTGTTTACACGCATCGGGCAAAGTTACCAATTGGATGCCGGCACCCTACCTGTTGGCGAATACAACTACACTGCCACCACCCAAAACGGCCCGCAGCAATTTAAAGCCAGCGGACAACTTACCGTAAAATCCCTTAACCTGGAAACCCGCCAAAGCGCGGCTAATCATCAATTGCTAAATACTATTGCCAAACAAAGCGGCGGTAAAATGTTATACCCCGCGCAGATCAGCCAGCTTGCCGATATGATCCGCAAGAACGACAACATTAAAACCGTGATTTATGAAGACAAACATTACAGCGATATCATCGATGTAAAATGGCTGTTTGTGCTGATATTATTGCTGTTGAGCGGCGAGTGGTTTTTAAGGAAGCGTGAAGGGGAAGTTTAGTAGAGGTAAGAGACAAGAATCAGGAGGATAATATTTAAGGAGAAGCCTGGTATCACAAAAAAAGCGATAAGTTTTAAACCTATCACTTTTACAAATATCTTGTTTCCTGATTCTAAAAGTCCTGTCTCTATTCCCTATTTATCCTTTTTAGCTGGTACTATTACAAAAACATCCTCATTATCTTTTTTCATGAGGTACTTTTCGCGGGCAAATTTTTCGAGTTTTTGGGGGTTCGAGGTTAGTTCGTCAAGCTCTTTGGTAACCTGGTCGGTTTCTTTTTTATAAAAATCACGCTCTTGTTTAAGCTTATTTACCTGCTTGCGATATTCGTATTGAGAGAACAGATCGTTCTTATCAAAAAATATCATCCACACTAAAAAAGCCATGGTAACCAAAAAAAATTTGTTCTTTAAGAGGTTAATGAGGCGTGTCATTGATATGGGCTCTGTGAATTTCATTTAAAGCTATTTAAAAATTTTGAGAGGCACAAATATGCTTATTAACTTATTAACAAAGTAGTTTATTGTTAGGAATAATGATTTGGAGTAAAATAACGCTCCCCGGTAACTATGAAAGCTACCGGGTGCGCTATTGGGGGTATAAATAACCTATTGTTTAACGGCCAGACCTGTCCGGGCTGATTCTGATACGGTTGAATTAGCTAACAACTCAATTACATACCGGGTACATAATTCTTTTGAGTTATAGCTATCCATTTCGTTATACAGTGTTATGATGTTGTTTTTATACAATTCATTGGTCATAACTTCTTCTACCGCATTACGGATAGCCTCTGGCGTAGGGCTTTCGGTATTGAGGTTAATACCATAGTTAAAATGACCTATACGGGCGCAAACTTCATTTTTACCTTCATGTAAACCTGCAGCTACCATGGGCAATTTATTGCTTACACTTAATAGCGCACCACCGTATCCACCGTTTGTAACGTATACATTTGCATATGGCATTACCTCATTAAAAGGTATGTAATCTTCAATAATAATATTTTGTGACTTACCGTATTTTTCCTGAAGTTCGGTGGTATTGCTGCCTGCTGTAGTGGCTATAACTAATACATCGGTATCTTTAAATGCTTCAAGTGTGGGCTCTGTTAACTTGCGGGTATCTTTTTCAACAGTTCCCTGTGTTACCAGTACAATTTTTTTGTATTGATTAACGCGTTCATCAAACCAGGGAGCCTGTTTTTGTGTATCGGCCTGGTAAGGCAACAGGGCGCCAATGAAGCGTACATTACTACCCATATCGCTACGCTGGTATTCAAAACCAGGCGTACCAATTTGCAGGTATAAGCTTGATTGTTTGATGAGCAAGTCTGGAAATAACGATCTTTCATGTTCAATACCATATTCGTTGAGGATGCCATCGTGAATATCAACGGCTTTCTTAAACAGCACATTTAAGGCCTGATCGCTCAATTTAGCATATTCGGCATGTGCTTCATCGTTTGCCGCAGGAGGCAATGCCATGCCGTAAGGGGCAAGATCAACAGATTTTTCTGCCAAAGGAACGATACCTATTGACAGTACCGGTATATTCATTTTAGCCCTTACAAACGGGATAACGGTAAACACACTTTCCGCTATCATCAAATCAAAGGAAAAATCCTCATATATATCCAGTATATCGGCATAATATTCTGGCGATCGCTCAATAAAAATATGAATAAAATCGAAATTCAGTTTTTCAATCGGATCTGTGATCAGTCCTCTGCCTTCATAGTTATCCAAGTCTGAGTTTTGACCCAGGATATCAGCCGTTTTATTGTACGGGTAAAGCGGAATATTTAATTTTTTTAACTTTTCTGCAAAGATATTAGAGGTAAACCAACGCACATCGCAACCAGCCTCCTGTAAATATTTTGCCAATCCTGTAAGCGGATTAAAATGTCCGTCGGCCGCAGCCGAGGCAAATAAAATTTTCTTTCCTGACAGCTGTTCTTTAATTTGTTTTTCCATTGTAAAAGTATTTTAAGTGCAGTTGCTTTGTTAAAAGCTCCTGTGATACAAATTTGCGGGTACTACTCCGGGCATGCTATCCCCTAAAGTGTGGAACCTCCCCCCAGATATGGGGGAGGCCTCTTGTATGCGCTACCGGCAATGGAACCGCGATAGCGCATTTAAAAACCTGTAAACACAAAAACAGCCCCAAATGAGGCTGTTTTTGTGTTTATAATAAAGTAAAACCTTACAGTTAATGCCTGTTTCCGCCCGATGAACGGCTGGCTCCGCTTAGGCCGCTGTTGCCGCCTGCTCTGCTGCCACCGGCACGGCTGTTGCCACCGCCTGAACGGTTGCCGCTGTTGCCGCCGCGCTTGTTACTGCCGTTCCTGCCTGATGATGAACCATTACGCAGACTTGCATTGGCGCTGCCTTTTTTAGCCCCCATACCAGCTGCTATAGCAACAGGGCTAAGTGGGTATGGATGTGCTTCTTCAATAGGGATCTCTTTGGCTATCAGTTTATGGATATCCTTTAAAAATTCTATTTCTTCCTCATCGCAAAAGGAAAGCGCTATACCACTTGCCCCAGCACGGCCTGTACGACCAATACGGTGTACGTAGGTTTCAGGAATGTTAGGTATTTCGTAATTAATAACGTGGGTAAGCTCATCAATATCAATACCGCGGGCAGCAATATCGGTAGCTATCAGTACACGTGTGGTACGGTTTTTAAAGTTGCTTAAAGCCCGCTGACGCGCGTTTTGTGATTTATTACCGTGGATAGCTTCGGCAGTTATACCTACGCGTACCAGGTCTTTTACCACTTTATCGGCACCATGCTTGGTACGTGTAAATACCAGCGCGGTTTTAATGTTCTTATCTTTTAATATATGGATCAGCAATGATCTTTTATCATTTTTATCTACATAAAACAACGATTGCTGTATAGTATCGGCAGTTGATGATACCGGGGTAACTTCAATCTTTTCGGGATTGGTTAATATGCTATCTGCCAGTGACTGGATCTCTTTAGGCATGGTAGCCGAAAAGAACAGTGTTTGCCTTTTTACAGGTACTTTGGCAATTACCTTTTTAACATCGTGTACAAAGCCCATATCCAGCATACGGTCGGCCTCGTCCAGTACCAGCATTTTAACGTGCTCCAGGTGTACAAAGCGCTGGTTCATCAAATCAAGCAAACGGCCCGGAGTAGCTATCAAAATATCCACACCACGCCTTAAAGCGTCAACCTGCGGATTTTGTGATACACCACCAAAAATAACCAGATTTTTTAAGCCGGTATGTTTACCATAGTTAGTAAAGCTTTCGGCAATTTGTATGGCCAGTTCACGGGTTGGTGTTAATATTAACGCTTTGATGGTTTTTTGCTCTTTATGAGCCATCCTGTCCTGATACAATAATTGTAAAATAGGCAGTGCGAAGGCAGCGGTTTTACCGGTACCGGTTTGCGCGCAACCCAGCAGGTCCTGGTGTTGTAATATGATAGGGATGGCTTGTGCCTGTATAGGTGTAGGTGTTGTATATCCCTCAGTTTTTAAGGCCTTGAGTAAGGGCTCAATTAATTTTAAATTTTCGAATGACATGTAATGATTGTAATGTGTATTGTGCTATCGCCAAAGCATAAGCGGATCTGAAGAGTTTCGGTGATCAAAACCGTAGGCGAACTTGTATTTTTTCTGCAAAGATACTGTTTTTATATCAGATGTACAGATATACAAATTTAAGATGTGCAGATTGGGGGATGTCGTGCAACTTGCACTCGTTTTAACGAGTACTTAATATGGGCTTACGTTTACAACGTAACCTATATTTCAAATGCATTCATGACGATAAAGCGTGATAATCGTCTACCCACTTTAAGCACTCGTTACAAACGAGCGCAAGATAAGAAATCACTATTAATTGGAAAGGCATAAGAAGTTTACGTTACACCTCTACCTTTTCTTCACTGCCTTCCTGCGCTTTGTTTTTAATCTTACGGTCGTTTAAAAACGAATGAACCAGGAGGATACCTACACCGGCCATGATAGACATATCGGCCACGTTGAACACACCTGTCTGAAACCATTTAAACTTAATGAGCATAAAATCGGTTACACCGCCGTACACCCATCTGTCATAAAGGTTGCCCATACCACCGGCAAGCACCAGGATTATTCCCAGTACGGTAAGTTTATGAAGGTTGGTTTTCATTAAAACGTAAATCAGCCCAAACAGGAGCACCGCCGCGGGCATCAGCGTAAGCAGCATAAACCGCCACGGATTTTCAAGCGAATCACCCAGACTTAAAAAAGCGCCTGTGTTTTCGGTACGGGTTATCAGAAAATGGTAATTGTATTTAAAGGGCAGTATTTCTTCGTGATATTCAAAATTGTGGCGTATGTAATTTTTTGATATGCGGTCAAGCGCGATATCAACAATCAAGATCAGCATTATCCACAGTCCCCTCAAAGCCCCTTTTCTGTTCATCAATATAAATTTATCAGCAATTGTAAAATAACGTGGTTGGTATTGTTTAATTATTTGGTTTTATCGCTGGCTATTCTTTAGGCGGAGGGTATTGCCCCATAAACCCCTTATCACGTTTGGTTTGTTCCCAGTTGTTGGTAAAGGCGGCCAGCCAGTAATCGTATTTTTCAAAATCAAACTCCAGACTGGTGTATGGTTTTAAAAAGGTGGCATCAACAGGTTCAATCTGATACATATCAAATATGGGATCGTCCTGATCTGTTTCAAAGTAGTTTTGCAGTATGGATAGCTCAATGGGTAAAAGCTCAGCTGCGCCTGCTAAGGATTCGTCGGCCTTATTAAAGTATTGTATCTCACGCTTTAACCATTCCGGCTGTTTACCTTTTGCCATTTACATAAATTAAAAAAGAGCCACCTGTTTTTACGCAGATGGCTCTTTTATGAGTTGAACTATTTTTTGTAGAATTTAAAATTCTTACCGATGAATTTTGCGTTTTCGCCTAATTCTTCTTCAATACGCAATAATTGGTTGTATTTCGCGATCCTGTCTGAACGTGAAGCTGAACCGGTTTTGATTTGACCACAGTTTAATGCTACAGCTAAATCGGCAATGGTTGCATCTTCAGTTTCGCCTGAGCGGTGGCTCATAACAGATGTATAACCATTAGTTTGTGCTAAAGTTACCGCGTTGATGGTTTCGGTTAAGGAACCAATCTGATTTACTTTTACCAGGATAGAGTTAGCAGTATCTTCGTTAATACCACGTTGCAAACGTTTGGTGTTGGTTACAAATAAATCGTCACCTACCAGCTGTACGGTTTTGCCCAATTTTTCAGTTAATAATTTCCAGCCATCCCAATCGTCTTCGGCCATGCCATCTTCTATCGAAATAACAGGGTATTTGGCAACAAGTTCTGCAAGATATTCAACCTGCTCTGCGCTCGTGCGGATAGCACCTTTGTCGCCTTCAAACTTGGTATAATCGTATTTACCGTCTTTGTAAAACTCAGAAGCGTCACAGTCAAAGGCAATAAAGATGTCTTCGCCTGGTTTGTAACCGGCTTTTTCAATAGCTTTTAAAATGGTTTCAACACCGTCTTCTGTACCTTCAAAAGTTGGTGCAAAACCACCTTCGTCACCAACAGCAGTTGATAAACCACGGTCATGCAGGATCTTTTTCAGGTTATGAAATACTTCGGTCCCCCAACGTAATGCTTCAGAAAAAGACGGAGCGCCAACAGGCATGATCATAAATTCCTGGAAAGCAATAGGAGCATCAGAGTGCGAACCACCATTAATGATATTCATCATGGGGATAGGTAATGTATTTGCATTTACACCACCAATGTAGCGGTACAATGGCTGGCGGCTTTCTTGCGCCGCGGCTTTAGCAACTGCTAAAGAAACACCTAAAATAGCGTTAGCGCCTAATTTGCCTTTATTTTCTGTACCATCAATTTCAATCATTAATGCATCAATGGTATTCTGGTCAAAAACATCAATACCCTTTAATTCTGGTGCAATGATGTCGTTTACGTTGGCAACGGCTTTTAAAACGCCTTTACCCATATACTTTGATTTATCATCATCGCGAAGCTCAACAGCTTCGTGCGCGCCGGTTGATGCACCTGATGGTACAGCGGCACGGCCAAAAGCGCCGTTTTCAGTTAAAACTTCAACCTCCACAGTGGGGTTACCGCGCGAATCTAAAATTTGGCGGGCGTGTACGTCAATTATTAAGCTCATAGTTATTGTCAGATATTTGTAATTTGTAAACCGCGGGCTAAGTTAACAGCAAAATCAGGAAATCGCAATTAGAATTTTTCATTTGTAATGATTATTAATCCGTTGTTGTAGGAACACGCTCTCCCTGGCCTGCATTTTTGCGAATTATACGATACATTAACATAAGCATAATATTATTTTTACCACTGCTTTGTGTTGTTGTATAGTTACGCTGGTTTATCCAGCCTGCCTGTACTATCCATTTTTTATCAAACTGATAACCTAATGCCGCCGATACCCGGTTACGCTCAAAATTAGGAGCCTTGTTGTTAAAGAACACTTCATCAAAAACAGACAGGAACCAGGTTTTAGCTACAATTTTGGTATTATTTAAAGGGATGAACATGTTTAACCTGTACCTGAAACGGTTGCGGTACTCGCCGTTAACCCATCGCTGCTCTACACGGTAGCGATGCTCAAATTTAATGCGGTACAGGAACTGGTTAACGGTCATTTGTTCCCATAAACGAAACTCATTGGTTGTTGGCCCTTTACCCAGGTCGGTAAAATCATAGGTATGGTAGGTGCCTGTACCCAGTAAAGCGATAAAATTTTTATCGATGTCATAGCTTACACCAGCTTTAGCCTCATAATATTGAAATTGACTGAACGCACCATTGGTACGTATTTGCAGTTCAGAATATCCACCCCATTTATGGCTGCTATCGCCGGGTAATACTACGGTGGCTATGCCCCATGTACCCACTTTGGAGTCCTGAGCTTTAAGAGTAAAAGAATATGTAATTAGCAGAAATAACAATAAAATTGCGCACCTAAAGCTTTTTGACATTTTTACAGGAGTTTACTAGCACAAAGGTATTTCCACAATATTATCTGCATGTTAATTTTAATGCATTTAATGTTATTTTAATGTTAACAAAATCCTCGGCAATGTATTTACTACTAAAGCTCATTTAACTACCCGGCTATGTTTAGAGCCATTTATATGGAGTGGGCATCCTTATTTTTGAGTAATGCAAACAGCCCCAATACAGGCCCTATAGCCCGCAGCATATAGACATATTGCGCATTGCCCTCATTTCGGAGGGCATTAATTAACTGGATGCTGATGATGGTAATAGAAAACCCAATACAATTCACTATGGTAAGCGCAGTCCCTTTTGATCTTTCAGGCGCATTCTGAGCAACCAATGTAGAAAACATAGGCGAATCGGCAATAACCGCCAGGCTCCAGATAAACAGGAACACTATAAATGCTGCTACCGAATTATTAAGTAAGAATAACGGGGATATCAAACAGCATACACCCGATAAACACAATGCTATAACAGCTGTTTTTTTCGCACCCAAACGCTGTGAGATCAATCCGCTAAAAATGCAGGAAATACTGCCTGCCTTTAAGGTTAATTTATTATTAAATCCCACCAATCCCGAACTGTATAACAGCTACGGCAAAGCGTTAAATAAAGCTTGCAAAAAACAAGAAGCTATCTTGATTTACAAAAGAGCCCTTGCACTAAAACAGGATAATAAGGACGCAAAAGATGCCCTGGCCAAATTGGAAGATCATTAATCAACTACTTTGCCTATTCCCACTTAAAGGTTTTTACCGCTACCGCGTATATGATCACAAACCATATCAACAGTATCAGCAACTGGTGCGTAACATCACCCAGGCCGGCGCCTTCAAAGGCTACCTTGCGCATGGCATTGTTTAAATGGGTTAACGGCAATGCATTACTGATCACCTGCAGCCATTTGGGGAAAGCAGTAACTGAAAAGAAGGTACCCGACAATAAAAACTGGGGAAGGGTAATGATATTAGATAACGGCGGAACTGTACTCTCATTTTTTGCAATGCCCGATATGGTAAAGCCAAAACCCATAAAAATAATAAGCCCTATGGCCGAGAGCACCAGCATATTGAGCACCGTCGTTATGCCATGTATCAAAGTAAAGCCAAACATGTAATGCCCAACCAGGATAATAAACAACGACCCCAACAACGAAAACGTAAGCCTCGCTAAAGCCTCGCCTAATACTATGCTGTAGCGCTTAACTGGTGTGGCAAAAAAGCGTTTGATAACCAGGGTTAAACGCAAACTCAAAAATACGAACGCCGTACCAAAAACCCCGCTGCTTAATAAGGAGAAACCCAGCTGCCCCGGCAGTATAAAATCGATGTATTTATACTCGCGGCCCTGTATGGTAGTTTCCCTGATCTCGGCTACCGGCGGGGCTCCCACCTGGGCGTTGTTATTAATATTGTAATAAATATTACTAAGTACTGACCGCAGGATGTTCCCTTTTTCGACAGAGGCTTTAGTGTATTGCACATTAATAGTAAACGGTGGCCTGCTGTTATTTTTTTGTATGTTGATAATAGCATCAATGCTGCCTTTTGACAGGTTGCCTTTCATTTCTTCGGTGGTTTGATCCTGTATCAGGCGCACCACCTTAATATTTTTTAAGGCCTGGTAAACCGGACTAATGGTATCGCAGGTTTTAGCCACGCCCACATCAACGGTTACACCGCCGCCGCCGATATTGGCAAAAACAATAATGAATATTAAAGGGAAAGCCAATGTAAATACCACCGCCGAAGGGCTGCGCAGTATGGACCGGAAACTGGCTTTGGCAATGGCCAGTGTTGCTCTTGTATTGCTGTAAGGTTTTTGGTTCATTTCAATTTAGTCATTAGGTCATTTACCGTTGGTGTCATTGAGTCATTCGCATTCGGCGTTGTTAAGTTATCTTTTACTGCAAACTCAAAACGGCCAACTGCATATTCGCTCCCCCTTCAGGGGGGCCGGGGGGCCTACCCTTCCCGCCATTCCTTGCCGGTAAGGTTAATAAATACATCCTCAAGATTGGCCAGCTTTACTTGTTTCTTACGCTCAAAGCCTGTTGCCACCAGCTGATCGATAAAATGATCGGGGGTATCAATACCAATAATGTGGCCACCATCAACAAAAGCAACACGGTCACACAGCACTTCGGCTTCGTCCATATAATGGGTAGTAATTACAACGGTAGTGCCCTGATCGCGGATCTCGCGGATCAGATCCCACAGGTTACGGCGGGCCTGAGGATCAAGCCCGGTGGTGGGTTCATCCAAAAAGATGATTCTTGGGTTATTGATGAGCGTGGTGGCAATTGAAAAACGTTGCTTTTGCCCGCCCGAAAGATCTTTGTATTTGGCTTTAGCCTTATCTGTTAATGCTACTTTTTCCAGCATTTCCATTGGGCTTTTATCAATGCCATACAGCCCCGAAAACAGTATGATGAGCTCAGACAGGTTAAGGTTTGGATAGTAGCCTGCGGCTTGTAGCTGTACCCCGATACGTTTTTTAATGCTGTCGGCATCGGTTTCAATATCAAAACCATCAACAGTGATACGGCCTGATGTTTTTTCGCGCAGGGTTTCAATGATCTCAAGGGTGGTGGTTTTACCGGCCCCGTTAGGACCAAGCAAACCAAAAATTTCGCCCTCATATACTTCAAAACTAATGCCTTTTACGGCTGCAAAATCGCCATAGTTCTTTACCAGGTCGGTTACAGTGATAATGGGTTGTTTTGTCATACAGTAAAAATGCGGTAGATTAATGAATTAACAATGAGTTTTCTTTGGTATTGCAGAATTTTTACAAGCGACCCGGATTTTCATCTTAAGCTCTGGCATTGGGTTTTACTTTGCGCCTTTATGGTTTGCGCGACGGATTTTTCATGTTCCTTTACAATGTTGCCTCCGGTTGCTGACCCACCAGATTTCCAATTTGCGGTATCCCCATTTTTCATGATAAAATAGGTTTGATGTATTGATATTAAAAGGAGATACCGCATGATAATTTTATTTTTAAACAGTGTTATTTTATCAGGTGACCAATGGAATGCCATATTGATTCTGCTTGTTCGGCGGCTTTCATCAGCAAGTGAATAATCTGTATTGCAAGTAAAGTTTTCATGGCGTTTGTGATTTTATACTTCAAATGTGCTAACAGAATGATTTTTTGTGTAATGTTTTTAGGCGAAGTCGCCAAAACTTCCGGTAAACAGCCGAAAAATACCGATGAATAAGCCTGCTTTAAATGGTGTGCTTTAACAACTATTGGTTTTCAGTTTTAAAAGTCAGCAGGCCTGTTCATCAAGTAACCAGGTTACCTATCAACTGTGTAAACAAGGGCGAATGCTCTTGTAAGTAAACTATTAATGATATGATGGGAGTAAATAGAGTTTTCATAGCAATGTTGTTTTTCTTCAAAATTGCTGTGCAGGCTGTATAGTTAACAAACCTTTTTGACCAGGTTTAGGAAATATTCGGTGAATGGTAGAAAATTAAGGGTGAACATTTTTACCGAATTTATGATTCAACAAAAAGGCCGGACTAACCCACGAATTCGTGGTGGAGACCCGGGATTATTTTTTAAAACATAAAAAATGGCCGGAATTTCTTCCGACCATTCGTGGGACTAACCCGACTTTCTGTTATTATTTACAAGTTTTGGCGCATTCGCCCGAGGATTTGCAAGCCTTACTGCAATTATCCATACAACCGGACTTATCGCATGATTTTGAACACTTTGTACAGTGATTCATTTTGCTGTTGCAGCATGGGGTATTTGCAAAAGATATAGCGCATATAGAGAATAGCATCACCATGGTGATGAAAAGAAACTTTTTCATGATTTAATTTTAAATGTTTAATAATAGACCTAAACGGATAAGGTACAGGCAGACGATATTATCATTAAACTTTTGGCGGACGCCAGGAGGACAGTGAATAAGCAGATAAACTACCCAACTGGTACGCGGGGATAGATGTTTCCTTTAGTGTAGGAACAATTGGCGTAACACTTACCGGGTCGACTTTTAAAAAGCCGCAGCTGCTGCAGGATAACATGTTTACACACATCCCCTGCCCGCAATCATTTTTTTGCTGATGCCTGCATGGTTGCTTTTGCGTCATTTTGTCGCAGCAGCTTTTAACAGCGGACGTATGCGCCTCATTAGCCCTTACTGTAAAAACAGAAACAAGGAACATGCAGATAACCAAAAAGAGCGCTGTTACTTTCACTTCGGCAAATAACGACAATTTGCTAAATAAAGTGTAAGTGTTTGGTCAGATTTTTATATTGATCAATTTTCCATAATCAGCTGTTTAGCTTTTTCTAATAACTCATCATGGCCTGCTTTTACCCCCTGTATCGTTGGTTTTATCAGGTAATCGATCTTAACTCCTTTTCGTTGTGCATTGGTGCCATCAGGATAAAAAACACCTATACCTGATATACTGGTAGAGATTCCACCGGGAAAAACAATTTCAGAAACATTTCCATCAGCACCGGCGGTAGTGCTACCTATCACAGTTACCCGATGATCGCTTTGAAAAGCCATGGTAACAAATTCGGCATTGCTTTGAGTATCCGCATTTACAATAACCACTACCTTACCTTTATAATTATCATTGCTTTTTTCACCGCTGCTTACCAGCGGTGTATACGTAAATGATCCGGGATGATTAATTGAACCAGCGCTAAACCTGACGAAAGGTGAAGTAAATGGTTTAATGTATTTGTCAAAAACGATCATATCATCTGAGGGGTAACAACGCATATCAATAATGATCCCTTTTGTACTGGCAAACATTTTCTTCATATCAACAGAATCTGCATTTTTATACCTGCCAGGAAACACATAACCAATTTGCTTATTAATAAGAGAGTGGCCAAGTAGCTTGGGGTCATAACTCCAGTCGGAAATTTCAATCCCCGTAAAACTCAACCGTATCAGTTTATTGTTCCGGTTTAATCCGAATGTGAATTGCGGTTTTTTACTTCTCAACAGAAAACTACCGGGCAGGTCCCGAAGCTGTGTATCATAGTTTGATGCAGGAGTTATGGGGAGATATTTTTTAACCAGTTCGGTTACTGTGGATCCGTTTATAGAGGTAATAATATCGCCCGGCTTAAATTTTCCCTTCACACCTAAAGTATCTTTATAGTACCCGGATACAACCAGTTTTCCCTCAACAAACCGGGCTTTAAATGGTAATTGATAATAACCCTTATATTCATCTAAAACGTTGTTATGTCCGGCATTGGCATGGGTGTCATGAATGCTGGCAATTAACTTCCACACTACCTGGGCATAATACGTTTTGTTTTGCGCATGAATAAACTCCGGGATAAAGCGGGATAATGTATTGCTCCAACCCTCTTCAATAAGATGGCGGCTGGGGAAAAAATACTGTACCATGTTCCAGTAGCGGTAAAGCGCCAGCAAGCGATAGCCGGCATCCGGATATTTCATTTTACGATAAGTTTTTTCATGATTGAAGTTCGGGAAAAGTGCACTCTTTAAATCAACATAGTAATTGGAGGTATTATTACTATTGGCAAGTATGTATTGCAGCTTACTTGTAAGCGCTTTACTAAAAACAGAGTTGTTGAACAAGCTCCCATAATCTGGCTTAAGCACCAGGTTTTTATCCACCATTAGTGGTTTACAGGTTGTACATAATGCAGGCTTACCCAATTGATCAACCCAATATTCCAGCACGTTGGATACCTGGCTATCTGCGCGGCATTTTAAAAGTAAGGGTAACTGTTTTAATAGTTCAGCATCCCAATCATAATCGCCTTTGGCTATTACCGGGTGATGATATTTTAAAAATCCCCATAACTGCCCTACTAGGGCTAAATAAGCCGTATTTTGTTTATTGATAATAATGGTGTCTAAACCAGAGCTTTTCAATAATGTATCCGGAGCGGCTATTATGGGTGCTTTATCAATAGGCTTATCATCCAGGTAAAGCCGCAAACTATCTACCCAGATTTTTCCTTTACCCACCAGTAACGCACCACCGCGTATCTCCACAGCTTCTTCCTCATTATAAGGCAACTGAATATAATATTCCTTCCAGTCGGTTGTACCTGTAATTCCGCGTTTTTGCATGTTATCAAATTGCAGCACTTCGTGATCAACACCGTCAATACTCAGCCACACGCCTGCATAACCTTTAACATCCTCTGTTTTAATAGTACCAATCAGGGTAACTAATTCGCCATGAAATGTTTGATGTATAGGGTGGTTAATTGCACCAAAGGTTATTTTGCCACTACCTGGCGTAATAGATATGGAATATTTCCCCTGTCGTTTTACAATGCTATCGAGTTTTACCTGGTAAGATGTGTCATTATAAAGGGATAATTCCCATCCCAACGGTTTACCATTTTTGTCCATCTGTTCAAGGTTACCATTAAATTTCACTTGCGCTTTAAGTGTAAAGCCGCAAAGAAGTATAACACATAAAAGATAAAGGCGCATAGGTTTTTTATGCAATATATTTCATTTTCTTTTTACCTCATCATTGTGCAGCAAGTATTTAACTTTATTTAACATGGTAAAAAGCATTGTGGTAAGGATACAGAAACTGAAATTTCCTTTTTAATCCTAAACCTAAAATCGTATTATTGGATAATGAAGAAACTGCTATCTAACCTAACCTTCCAGGTTCTTGTTGCCATTGCTTTAGGCGTCATCGTCGGGCTGTATTTTAAGGGGTTTGGACCAACAGCCGAGATGATCAGCAAAATGTTCATCAGTCTGATCACCATGCTGATTGCCCCTATCATATTTTTCACCATAGTGCTGGGTATTGCCGGTATGAGCGATATGAAAAAGGTGGGCCGCGTAGGCGGCAAGGCCCTGCTTTACTTTGAAGTAGTTACCACCTTTGCGCTGGTTATTGGTGTTACAGTCGCCAACCTCCTAAAACCCGGCGAAGGTTTTGTGAACCATACGGCGGTTGATACCAGCAAGCTTGCCGTTTACCAAAAAGCCGCCGAAGAAATGCACTGGGGCGATTTTTTCGCGCACATTATACCGGCTAACGCATTTGAAGCCTTTGCCAAGGGCGATATTTTGCAGATCCTGTTTTTTGCCATATTGTTTGGTTTTGGGCTGAGCAAAATGGGCGAAACAGGCCAACCAGTTATCCAGTTGTTTGATAAGCTATCCAAAGTATTCTTTAACATCATGAAAATTGTGATGAAGGTGGCCCCTATTGGCGCTTTCGGGGGGATGGCCTTTACCATCAGTAAATATGGTATCAAAACATTGCAGCCTTTAGCCATGCTCATGGGATCGGTTTACCTCACCATGTTCCTGTTTATTTTTGTGGTGCTTAATTTTATTTGCTATCTGTTTAAATTCAGCCTGTGGCAATATTTGAAACATGTTAAAGAAGAAATACTGATCGTGCTGGGGACCTCCTCGTCAGAATCAGCCTTGCCAGGGATGATGGATAAACTGGAGAAATTCGGCTGTTCCAAATCTGTTGTAGGTTTGGTGATCCCTACCGGGTACTCTTTTAATTTGGATGGTACCACGATATACCTGTCCATGTCTGTTATATTTCTGGCGCAGGTGTTTCATATCCCTTTATCCTTATTTCAGGAACTTACCATTATCGGTATTTTGATGGTTACCTCCAAAGGCGCGGCAGGTGTAACCGGCAGTGGGTTTATTGTATTGACCAGCACCCTGGCAGCCATCAAAGTGATCCCGGTGGAGGGAGTGGCGATACTGTTAGGTGTGGACAGGTTTATGTCCGAAGCCAGGGCTATCACCAATGTGATTGGCAATGGTGTGGCTACTATTGTAATTGCCAAGAGCGAGAAAGAGTTTCATCCCCCCAGCCCCCTGAAGGGGGAGCTTTTGGATTAGCATGGTTTACTTTGCTTTTTTTATTCCCTCCCCCCGGGAGGACTGTGTTGTGGCAGGGAGGGGTTTATATGAGCGGTACAAACTTGCAATGTTTACGAAACCCCTTCCTCCCCTTCCCGAAGGAATCGCACAAACCCGCGCACTCATGCAGTCACTCAGCTGGAGCCCATAAGTGTTCGGAAGATTAAATTTTTATAAAAATTTGTCATTTATAGCACTGAAGTGGAAAAAGCCGGGGTGTAACGGAAACCTTATACTGTTCACGTTCATGACCGTGAATATTAATTAACGCTTGATAATCAAACATTTACGCATACAGTCTTAAAACAAAACACTCCCCGCCGTCGCTCGGCTCCAGCCGAGTGACCACTATTACGCAGCGTCCCGCCGCTGTAGATTATCTTAAAATAAAAGTTCGCAGGCCGGAGACCTGGCAATAATTGTCACCCCGCTGGAGCCGAGCGACTACATCGGACAAAAGAAAAAGACGAAAAATCACAAAACCTTTCGCCTTTTATCCTTTCACCTCTTCTTTTATCCTTTCGCCTCTCCTACAGATTACAAATCGTTTTCAACTTCTTATGATAATCCGGATTCAGTGGCTCGTTGGTTTGGGCCAGGCGCTGGGCGCCCACGTTGGCAGGGCAGGCAATACCGTTAGGGCCATCATAAATTAAACCCGGTTTAGAATCTACCAGTTCTTTTGGTACATATATTTGCGTGGTGGTTTGCTGATAACCATGCGGAATAAAACGGATATAATAACCATCGGGATGTAACGACCATATGCCCGACGGCACCTCAGGATCAGGTTGAGGTGCTAAACCGGCTATCATCGCATATTTTTCCATTTCCTCATATGATGCATTGCCCGACGCGGCCAGCTGACGGATATTATTTTCGGCTTCAAAAATACTCTGCGCCGCGGGCGGCAATTGATCTTTGGCCTTGGCCATCAAACTGGCTGGCAATACACCAAGGGCACCGCCTTCCAGCATCAGCAATTCGTTTGGTGATAGCAGCCTGGTAGCAGTTAGTTTAATATCGGTGCCAAAATCGGCAAATTTGGTGCGGGCAATTATCGCCCATAATAAAATCTGTATGCTATGCTGGTTTACTTCAGGATGTGTTTCGGCATGTTTTAATATCAGTATCACCACATCGCGCTTGGGGCCTAAAACAGGCGCAAGCATGTAACCGTCGCCTGTGCTGGGGCCGCGGGTACCGGCGTGCAAACAATAGCTTTTATTGGTCATTTCGTAAAAGCCAGCACAAAGTTTATAGCTACCTTCGGGAGTTTTTGGTAAAAGATATAGTGGTTCAGGTACCTGCCCTTCCATAAACGATGGCGGTTTGGAGCCGGTTTTATCTACATCTTTAAAATTGGTGGTAATGGCCTGGGGCTGTTTCAGGATCTTGTTCAAGCCTCCGCCCGATGCCATTTCGCTGCCTTTATCCAAAAGTTTTTTTCCTAAACCACCAAACTGGGCTTGTGCATGGGTACAAAACAGCAAGGCTATGAGCCATAAAATAAGGTTTTTGTTTTTCATATAACGGGTATGTAATGTCACGCTAAATTAGTTAAAATGATACTAAAAATAAGACTTTTACTCCCGCCATATGTACACATTTTTTGGATATAAAAAGCGTTCATTCATACCTGAAACAAAAAAGCATGTTATTCCAAGCGATAACGAGAAATCTTCGACAGTTAGCTAAAAGCCGGTCAAGTAAACACTGCCAATAAAAAGCTCTCCTTTAGGGGCTTGGGGGATCATTGTAAAAAGAATGCCACAGGTATAAATTTAATTTGACTTTATTGGCAATAACTTTAGCTTTGCCGTACTAAACGAAAAAAGCCAATGAGTGTTCTCGTAAATAAAGATTCTAAAGTTATTGTACAGGGTTTTACAGGTAACGAAGGTACTTACCACGCTACACAAATGATTGAGTACGGAACCCAGTTGGTTGGTGGTGTTACACCAGGTAAAGGCGGTCAGAAGCATTTGAACAGACCAGTTTTTAATACCGTTAAAGACGCGGTTACCGAAACCGGCGCCGATGTATCTATCATATTTGTACCTCCTGCTTTCGCGGCTGATGCCATTATGGAAGCTGCCGAGGCTGGTATAAAAGTTATTGTTTGTATTACCGAAGGTATCCCTACAAAGGATATGATACTGGTAAAAGAATACCTGACTGATAAGGATGCACGTCTTATTGGCCCTAACTGCCCGGGTATTATTACTGCTGATGAAAGCAAAATTGGCATTATGCCGGGCTTTATCTTTAAAAAGGGTAATGTAGGTGTGGTTTCAAAATCAGGCACCTTAACTTACGAAGCTGTTGACCAGGTGGTTAAAGCCGGTTTAGGCATCACTACTGCCATAGGCATTGGTGGCGACCCTATCATCGGTACACCTACCAAAGAAGCTGTTGAACTATTGATGAATGATCCTGATACACACGGCATCATTATGATAGGCGAAATTGGCGGAAACATGGAAGCTGAAGCTGCACGCTGGATCAAAGAGAAGGGTACTAAACCGGTAGTTGGTTTCATAGCCGGCCAAACAGCGCCTCCGGGACGCCGCATGGGCCACGCGGGTGCTATTGTTGGCGGTGCCGATGATACTGCTGCTGCAAAAATGAAGATCATGACCGAGTGCGGTATCCGCGTGGTTGAATCACCTGCCGAAATTGGCGCTGCCATGGCAGAAGAGTTAGCTAAGTTGGCTAAGTTAGCTTAAAGCAGAAAGCCCAAGGCATAAAGCTGAAAGGCTAAAGACGAAAGCTTCATAAGCAAATGATATATTAAAATCCTGGTCTGTTGGCTGGGATTTTTTGTTGGGCATTGTTCGGATCACAGTTTATTGTCTGAACCGGGATTTAATTTATAGGATTAAAAGATTACATGATTTATTGGTTCAATAGACGCGAGGCTAATCAAGATCCCGTAATCTTTTAATCCTATAAATCCCGGTTCAGACAACTCTCCAATAGCGTCAAACCAATGTAAACACTGTCTTTTAAAACAAGACATACCAGCTAATTGTCGTATATTTAGGTAAAAAAAGGATAATCTTCAATCAATAATTCGCTAATTCAATAACTCGATAATTAATTAATTAATGGAATACAATCAATTAACGCCCGAAGAAGAACGGGTGATATTATATAAAGGAACCGAAAGGCCGTTTACAGGAGTTTTGTTAGATAATAAGGCGGAGGGTTTATACGTGTGTAAGCGTTGTGATACCCCCTTATATACTTCTGAATCAAAATTTGAATCGCATTGCGGCTGGCCAAGTTTTGATGACGAAATACCTGGCGCTGTAAAAAAAGTGCCTGACGCCGATGGACGCCGTGTAGAAATTGTTTGCGCCAATTGCGGCGCGCATTTGGGCCATGTGTTCGAAGGGGAATATCTTACCCCTAAAAACATTCGCCATTGTGTTAACTCGGTATCGATGAAATTTGTGTCGGCAGGTGATATAAAGTAAGGTTTTTAAATTTTAAAAAGTATCCCGGCGGCAAAGGCGGTTTGGGGATATTTTATTTTCAGGTACGCATGGCTCAGGTTTAACTTTCGGGATAAAATTACGGACAAGTACAGGGAGCAAGTCTTTTGTCGTTGTTAAGTAAAGTATTAATTTTCGATGATGAGTGGGTTATTCCGATATCTTTTTAAAGTCAACTTTTATCACTATTTTAATGAGTTGGCTTTAAGTGTATTAAATTTAAAAAGGCGTAAAGGTGCTTACAAATTGAATTCACAAAGTGTTAATAACTTGAGCATTTGTGTAAAACTATCATTACAATTATAGGGTTTCAAACATTAACTTTGTTGTACAAGGTATTCGAAAGACAGCAGGATGTATTCATCATCCAACATTTAAAAACTTGTCTGTCAGTAAGTTACAAAATAAAAACTGTGATTGGTCAAACTAATCGCAAAAACAACAAAGCTTTATTTTAAATAAGGCTGGCTTTCGTGTCTGGTGGCGCTAAGTAAAGGAAATAACGATATAAAAACAGGTATCTATGAAACAGGAAGACGAAATATTACTGAGAGAGAACAAGGATAGGTTTGTGATACTGCCTATCAAGTATCCCGCCATTTGGGAGATGTATAAAAAGGCTGAGGCCAGCTTTTGGACGGCTGAGGAAATCGACCTCTCGGACGATATGAAGCACTGGGAAAACCTGAATCCGGGCGAGAAACACTTTATTTCACACATCCTTGCATTTTTTGCCGCAAGTGATGGTATTGTGAATGAAAACCTGGCCGTGAACTTCATGAGCGAGGTTCAGTTACCTGAAGCGCGCTGTTTTTACGGTTTCCAGATCATGATGGAGAACATCCACTCTGAAACTTATGCTTTGTTAATAGATACTTATATAAAAGACCCGGCCGAAAAAGACCGCCTGTTCCATGCTATTGAAACCGTACCATGTGTTGGTAAGAAAGCGGAATGGGCCATGCGCTGGATAAATGAAGGCAACTTTGCTGAGCGACTGGTAGCTTTTGCCGCTGTTGAAGGCATTTTCTTTTCGGGCAGTTTTTGCTCTATATTCTGGCTTAAAAAACGTGGCCTGATGCCAGGGCTTACCTTTAGTAATGAGCTGATATCGCGCGATGAAGGTTCACACTGTGAATTTGCCTGTCTGCTGTACAAAATGCTGCAAAACAGGTTACCTGCCGAGCAGGTTACCAAGATCATTACCGATGCGGTGGAGATTGAAAAAGAATTTGTTACCGATGCCCTGCCGGTTAACCTGATTGGCATGAATGCCAAAATGATGAGCCAGTACATTGAATTTGTGGCCGACAGATGGCTTGGCGAACTGGGTTACGAAAAACACTATGGCGCCAGCAACCCATTTGATTTTATGGAAATGATATCATTACAGGGTAAAACCAATTTCTTTGAAAAACGCGTAGGTGACTACCAGAAAAGCGGCGTGCTTAACAACGCCGAAAGCAAAGCGTTTTCACTGGATGAGGATTTTTAGAAACAGATTTGAGATGATAGATATGAGATTTGAGACAGGAAAATCAAAATCATGTTAATCCTCAAGGTTCAGACAAACAAAATAAATACTTAACAGACACTCACCAGTTAGTAAAGAGCCTGGCAATTTGACACTAACTACTTAATACATAATAATATGCTCGTAGTAAAAAGAGACGGTAGAAAAGAATCCGTAAAATTCGACAAGATCACAGCACGTATTGAAAAATTGTGCTATGGGTTTAATTTAGTTGACCCTATTGATGTGGCAAAAAAGGTAATTGAAGGCTTGTTTGATGGTGTAACTACCTCGGAGCTGGATAACCTTGCTGCCGAAACTGCGGCCTCGTTAACAACAAAGCACCCTGATTATGCTTTGCTGGCTTCGCGCATAGCAGTATCAAACCTGCACAAAAACACTATCAAATCGTTTTCAGAAACCATGCGTTTACTGCATGAGTATGTGGACCCAAAAACCAATAAGGATGCATCGCTTATTGCAGATGATGTATGGGAAGTTATTGAAACAAACGCCGAGCTTTTAGACAGTACCATTATTTACGACCGCGATTTTGGTTTTGATTACTTTGGTTTTAAAACCCTTGAAAAATCATACCTGCTAAAAATTAACGGTAAAATAGCCGAGCGTCCGCAGCACCTGTTTATGCGCGTATCGGTTGGTATTCATAAACATGATATTGAAAGCGCCATTAAAACATACCATTTAATGAGCGAGCGCTGGTTTACCCATGCTACGCCTACCCTGTTTAACGCCGGTACGCCAAAACCACAAATGTCGTCATGCTTTTTATTAACCATGAAGGATGACAGTATTGATGGTATTTATGATACTTTAAAGCAAACCGCCAAAATATCACAAAGCGCAGGTGGTATTGGTTTAAGCATACACAATGTAAGGGCTACAGGCTCCTACATCAGCGGCACAAACGGTACCAGCAACGGCATTATTCCTATGCTGCGTGTGTTTAATGATACCGCCCGTTATGTTGATCAGGGTGGTGGCAAACGTAAAGGCGCTTTCGCTATTTACTTAGAGCCATGGCATGCAGATATATTTGAATTTTTAGATCTGCGTAAAAATCACGGTAAAGAAGAAATGCGTGCCCGCGACCTGTTCTACGCCCTTTGGGTATCAGACTTGTTCATGGAACGTGTTGAAGCCAATGAAGACTGGAGTCTGTTCTGTCCGCATGAAGCACCGGGATTAGCCGATTGCTTCGGCGCTGAATTTGTCGCCTTATATACCAAATACGAAAAAGAAGGCCGTGCTCGTAAAGTGATCAAAGCACAGGATCTTTGGTTTGCGGTATTGGATGCCCAGGTTGAAACCGGTACACCATACCTTTTATACAAGGATGCTGCCAACAGCAAATCGAACCAGCAAAATTTAGGTACTATAAAAAGCTCAAACCTTTGTACCGAAATCATGGAATATACTGACGCCAATGAAATAGCGGTTTGTAACCTGGCTTCGTTAGCATTGCCACGTTACGTTATTGATGGCGCTTTTGATCATCAGAAATTATATGATGTAACTTACCAGGCTACCATTAATCTTAACCGTATTATTGATGGTAACTACTACCCGGTTGCCGAAGCCGAATACTCAAATTTAAGGCACCGCCCTATTGGTTTAGGTGTACAAGGTCTGGCTGATGCCTTTATCCAACTGCGCCTGCCATTTGAAAGCGATGAGGCAAAACAACTGAATAAGGAAATATTTGAAACCATTTACTTTGCAGCCATGACGGCTTCAAAAGATCTGGCCATTGCCGAAGGTCCTTATGAAACATTTAAAGGTTCGCCGTTGTCAAAAGGTAAATTCCAGTTTGATCTTTGGAATGTATCGCCTGCCAGCACCCGCTGGGATTGGGAAAACCTGCGCCTGGATGTAATGAACCATGGTGTACGTAACTCCCTGTTAGTTGCACCAATGCCAACCGCGTCAACATCACAAATATTGGGTAATAATGAGTGCTTTGAGCCATATACCTCAAACATTTACACCCGCAGGGTATTGAGCGGGGAGTTCATTGTAGTAAACAAATATTTACTGCGCGATCTGGTTAATCTTGGTTTGTGGACTCCCGCCATGAAAGATAAGATCATCACCGCGAACGGATCTATCCAGGATATTGCCGAAATACCTGCAGAGATAAAAGAACTGTACAAAACAGTTTGGGAAATAAAAATGCGTAACATTATTGACATGGCTGCTGACAGGGGTGCTTATGTTTGCCAGTCGCAATCATTAAACCTGTTCATCAACTCGCCAAACGCATCCAAACTAACTTCAATGCACTTCTATGCATGGAAAAAAGGTTTAAAAACCGGTATGTACTACCTGCGTACGCAAGCTGCATCGCAGGCTGTTAAATTTACTGTTGAAAATCAGGGTGGTTCAAACATGGAGCCAGTAATACCAGCAGTGGTTGATGCCGTAGTTGACGGATTACCTGAAGGTCCATCATGCTCAATGGAAGAAGGTTGCGTAACCTGCTCGGCATAAGTTTTTGGATAAAAGACTATTCTTAGATCAAAGACTAATAGATCAAAGATAAAGGACCAAAGTCCATGGACCATAGTTTAAAAAGCTATAGTTCATGGATTTTTTTATTAATGGCATTTTTTAGATGAAGGATAAAAGATGATAGATCGATAGATAATTTAATGTCTTTTTATTTATTGACATTTATATTTCAATATTCATTTCAACTTTAACTACTTTCGTTTTTAACAATGCATACCAAACACGAGATCATCCGTTGCGAACGCTGCGAGGCCCCTTTTGAATGTAAAGCCAATTCATTCACCAAGTGCCAGTGCAGCATCGTGCAGCTCAGCCTCAACGAGGTGCAATACGTCAGCGAACTGTATGAAGGATGCCTTTGTGCCAACTGCCTGCTGGTTATTCAGCAAGAGTACAGGGTGAGTATGGGGTTGTAGAAATATTGAATAAATAGTGGTATGGTAAATAACACCTGGCCCAGGCTTAATAAATTATAACTTTTTCTATTGTTCAATTCACGGTCATATACCATTTTTCAAACTTATTCATCAGCTCTTCCAATTTAACAGGCTTACAGATATAATCATCCATACCGGCATTAAAACATCTTTCTTTTTCATCCGCCATCACACTGGCAGTCAGGGCAATAATTACAGGCTGCTTTACAACGGTCCCGCGAATAATCCGGGTTGCCTCCAGCCCATCCATAACCGGCATTTGCATGTCCATCAAAATCATGCCATAATCCTTTTGGTTAGCAGCTTCAACAGCCTCTTGTCCGTTTTTAACCAGATCTGGATGGTAACCCATTTTAAGCAAAATATGCATAATCACATGCTGGTTCATTTTGTTATCTTCTACTATCAATACAGTAAACGGAAACCGCCTGCAAAAATCAAGTGATAGCTTATTCTGGGCAATCGTTTTCTCTTGAATGGGGGCATGCTGCTGCAGTGCATTAAGGATTTGCTTGCTTAATATATGTTGTTTAATCGGCTTGGTCATGATGGAAACAAAGCGCTGACGCAAATCATTTTTAAATTCTTCGCCAATAGAACTTAACAGGATAATGGGAATATGCAGATGTTGTTCCCGGATGAGTGCTGCCAGCATCATCCCATCCATACCGGGCATTTGCATATTGGTAATAACCAGATCTATATCAGCATTTTTTGATAAGATAGCCAGGGCTTCTTCGCCGCTGCCGGCTAGTACAGGTTTTAACTTCCAATATTCAAATTGGCGTTTCAAAATGGCTAAGTTAGTTTCATTGTCATCAACCGCCAGTATCGTCTTACCTTCCTGTTCAGCCATACTATAAAAAGTATAGGGTATCAGTAGCCTTGTTCCGGAACGGGTGCTCATCGTAAACGAAAAAGTAGAACCAATGCCAGGTTGACTTTTTACGCTGATCTGCCCCCCCATTAACCCGACCAGTTTTTCAGAGATGGCCAGGCCAAGCCCTGTACCGCCGTATTTACGTGTAGTGGATGAATCTACCTGGGAAAATGCTTTAAACAACCTGTCTAATTTACCTTCCGGTATGCCGATGCCGGTATCCCGTATATCAAACCTTAATTCCACCTGTCCGTCCGATCTGTTTTTTTCTAAGTGGACGAATACACAAACTTCACCCCGCTCCGTAAACTTCATCGCGTTGCCCACCAGGTTTGTTAAAATTTGCCTTAGCCGTAAATGATCCCCTACTATCTGCAAAGGTACATTTTCCTGTATTTGATAAACGAGGTTCAGTCCAGTTTCGGCAGCCTTGGCACCAAAAATATCGAGTACATCCTCGATGCATCTCCGCAAATCAAAATCCTCCATTTCGAGTTCCAGTTTTCCGGATTCGATTTTGGAAAAATCTAAAATATCATTTATCACTATAATCAATGTTTCGCCACAAGTACCAATCGTTTCGTTAAACATCCGCTGCTCTTCCGTTAAAGAGGTTTCTCCCAACAGGGCCGACATCCCTATCACCCCATTCATCGGGGTGCGGATCTCATGACTCATGGTAGCCAGGAATATGCTCTTAGCCTGATTGGCCCGGTCGGCATCATGGCGGGCATTTTCAAGCTCCAGATTAAATTTTCTTAATTGTTGATTGGAATTTTCAAGGGCTTCTCCATTCTGTTTCTGTATCTCGTTATACTTTTTGAGTTGATATGCCCACAATCCGCAAATAAAAAATATCACAGCGGATAACACAATATGTATAACGAAAGTCTGCGTGTCAAAATATTCCCGCTGACTGAAATAAACTTTGCTAAAGCCG
>Ga0193717_1000197_pt1 | contig 49856 bp, 41 predicted proteins | sample U2c2metaG_FD_145900 | JGI IMG/M metagenome (GOLD analysis project Ga0193717, IMG submission 145900) | Soil microbial communities from a riparian zone of the East river system, Colorado, United States - U2c2 | ecosystem: Environmental > Terrestrial > Soil > Riparian zone | place: USA: East River... | reverse complement strand
AAATGATCAGACTAGGAACATTAGCATACGAAGAAAAAAGAACATCGCATCCTGGGATTTTAAATATTTACTCATGCTCCTGAAATTTTAATGCGTTTGCCCTGGCTGATCAGCATTGGAATATTTATCACCAGGCACCAACTATGTAACCTTTTTACCCTGATGAAAATAAAAAAACATCTACCCCTTATTATCTTTTCTGGTTGGATGATGAGTGCTTTTGTTTATCAGGAAAAACCGGTTAAAGGGCCATCCTCTGCGGGTTATAAAATTGATACACTTGCCGAAAACCTGGTAGTGCCTTGGCAAATTACCTTTCTGCCAGATAATACGATGCTTTTTACCGAAAGACCGGGCAGGGTAAGGATCTATAGAAATGGCACTTTAAAACCTAAACCAGCCTTTATTATTCATGATATGCCACTGCATAATAAATCGGGCTTACTGGGGATGTGCATTCATCCTGATTTTGTAAATAACCAGTTCATATACATTGCTAATAATTATTTACAGGATAATAAAATGCGGTTGAGAGTAAGGCGGTATCAGTTCAAAAACGACACCCTGTTAAACCCGCTTACTATCCTTGAAAATATACCTGCTAATCAAAATCATACTGGATGCCGTTTGGTATTCGGTTCCGATAAAAAGCTTTATATTACTTCAGGCGATGCCGATCAACCAGCTTTGGCACAAGATCTTAAAGCCTATAATGGCAAAATTTTAAGGGTAAATGATGATGGTTCTATTCCTAAAGATAACCCGTTTATAAATAATGACACCGCGCTTAAAGAGATCTGGACCTATGGGCACCGTAATACCCAGGGATTGGCATTTGAACCCGGTACAGGTGTTTTATTTAATTCTGAACATGGGCCTACCGGCGGAGACGAAATAAACATCATTAAAAAGGGGCAAAATTATGGCTGGCCTGTAATTCATCATCGGGATATCAAAGAAGGTATGCAATCTCCTCTGATTGAATATACGCCATCCGTCGGCCCTTCTGAAGCCATGTTTTACTCTGCCAGGGCATTCCCTCAACTTAGGGGATTTTTATTGGTAGCTTGTTTAAGGGGAGAATCCATTCTTAAAATTCATCTTGATAAAGATAAAGTAGTTGGCCAGGAGGTATTGCTAAAACAACAATATGGTAGAATCAGATCACTTGTCACCGGTCCTGATGGATATATTTATTTTTCCACATCGCAAATTGATCCGGCCGAAGGTTCGCCGCGCCCTCAGTATGATATGATACTACGGATGCGCCCAACCGGGAGTAGGAATACTGCGTTGTCATCACAAAGATTGATTGTGGGTAAACAAACAGGTAAGTTCTTACAAAGGCAATCAGCAAGTATAATGTTCCAGCAATTGTGTGCAAGCTGCCATGGTAACAATCTGCAGGGCATCGCCGGTAAAGCAAAAAACATGCTCAACAGGCAGTTTCAATATGGTGCCGATAAACAATCTATTATCAAAAACATAACCAACGGCATTATAGAAAAGGGCATGCCATCGTGGAATGGAGCCATCAGTAAGGCCGATATTGAAAGAATAGCTAATTATATAATGTTAAAAACAAAAAGAATAACCAAACGTAAATAGTTTTTAATGGACATTTAGAGGCTAAGGGTCCTTTATTTTGATCCGACCTATTTAAAACAAAACCCTGAAACTATATGATTTCGGGGTTTTGTTTATGTAGATATTTATTAATAGCAACTTTAATTAATAAATATAAGTATTTGAAAATTAATTTATTAAATACACCAAATTAACTTATTGCATTTACTGTTCCTCCAACTAAATCATTATTATCGTGCTGAGCAGCTGTTTTAAGTTTTTTGTGATAATAAATGTATGAGCCGGCTGCCAGGAACAGTATAATAAACATAGGCGCCCAGTTACCAATAGATTTACCAGAGTTTATGATGGAATAAGTAGCACCAATAAGGTCAAACGTTAATCCGGCATAGGCCCACTCCTTAATTCGGGGATAACCAGGAATTAAAATTGCTATTACACCCAATATTTTAGCGACCCCTAAAAATGGAATGATGTAAACAGGATACCCCATTTCCTTGAAACCGCCCACAGCTATAGGCATAACAAGTGCATCTGGTATAGCTGAACCCAGCATAAAGAATGCAAACAGGCCGGTTAAAATCCAGTAAATAATTTTTGTCTTTTTCATGATGATTGATTTATTTTAGGTTAATAATTATTACTCCTGTAAAATTAAGGTTACATTGGCATATTAAATAAGGTGTTAATGCGGCTATTTTAGGGGCTGATTACGACTAAGTTACAAAACCTATTTATCTATATGAGACATATATCAATATTGGTTCCTAAGAGAGCCATCCTTGGAAGTTTGGAAGGTTCGCGCCAATTGCTTACCCAGGTTAACCAGTTTTTTATGGCTGCCGGTAAAGAACCCATTTTTAAGGTTGAGCTGGTAGGGCTTACCAAAGAAACCCCTGTTAGCGGTGGTTTATTTACAGTTAATGCTAACAAAACAATTGGTGAGGTCCAAAAAACCGACCTGATCATTATTCCCGCAATTGATGGTGATATCAGTGTAGAGGTTGAAAATAATAAAGAGTTTTTACCCTGGATAACCGAACAATATAATAACGGTGCCGAAGTGGCCAGTTTATGTATGGGTGCATTTTTACTGGCATCAACCGGTTTATTAAATGGTAAAAAATGCGCTACGCACTGGATGGCAGCTAATGAATTCAGAAGAATGTTTCCGGAAGTTAATCTGGTTACGGAAAAAATCATCACCGATGAGCAGGGCCTTTATTCAAGCGGCGGAGCTTTCTCCTATTTGAACCTTATTTTATACCTGATAGAGAAATTTGCCGGTCGTGATATAGCCATTTTAAGCGCAAAGGTATTCGCTATTGAAATGGAACGTAATAACCAGTCGTCATTTATAATTTTCCAGGGACAAAAAGACCATGCCGATGATCCTATAAAAAAGGCACAGGAGTTTATTGAGAAGAATTATCAGGACAGGATAACTGTAGAGCAGTTAGCATCAATGTTTGCACTGGGCCGAAGAAACCTGGAACGCAGGTTTAAAAAAGCGACAGCCAATACCGTAGCCGAATATATACAGCGTGTAAAGATTGAGGCTGCCAAAGTAAGCCTGGAAACCTCGCGCGAAAACGTGAACGAAGTAATGTATAATGTGGGCTATACCGATACCAAGGCATTCCGTACTACATTTAAGCGCATAACCGGCTTATCGCCTATTGATTACCGGAATAAGTACCAGCGGGAATATGCTACTTAACCGGTAATATGATTACTGGTTTTCGAGCCAGTTTAAAAATGGTGTTACCTTGTCTTTGCTCACCAACAGTTTATCAGGGCTGGGTATTACTAAATGAACTACCAGCTTGTTTTGACCGATATCGCTCCATCCGTTATCATGAATATGATAATTCCGCATCGACTCCAGCCAGTACATTTCTCTATGACTTGGGCTCAATGATTTGTAATTTGGTTCCCAGGTATGATGATTCTGCATAACCCTGATCTCCCTTGAAAAATCAGTGTTCATCAGATATTTTTGAAAGTCCTGTGGTGTATAAATGCGAAATTGAGCTAAAGCCATGATTTTGACCTCCTGATTAATGGTTTAAGTATGTAAAGATTTTGATTAGGCCATTGTACGTTCTTCTTTACGGTATTCTTTCCTTATTGCTTCCACTAAATCATCATTACGTATGTATTTGTCGTTTCTTGAGATGGATTGCAGGGCAGCATAATGAATAATATTCAATATGGCCGCACCGTTCAGTTCATATTTGTCGGCCAGTTCACGTAAATTAATATCAGGTTCGGGCTTATATGATGCAGGGAATGCCTTCTCCCATAATTTTAACCGTTCAAAGGCATTAGGTATGGCAAAGTGGATGATAGTATGAAAACGTCTCAAAAACGCGTCGTCCATATTGCTTTTTAAATTTGATGCCAGGATCAGTAAACCTGGAAAATCCTCGATACGCTGGAGTAAATAACTCACCTCCTGGTTGGCATATCTGTCATGTGAGTTTTGCACATTGGTGCGCTTACCAAACAGGGCATCGGCTTCATCAAAAAACAATATCCAATTCTTATTTTCGGCTTTAACAAATACCTTTTCAAGGTTCTTTTCTGTTTCGCCAATATACTTGCTCACCACCTGCGACAGATCAATACGATACACTTCTTTATTTAAATGCCTGCCAAGCAGGGTTGCTGTTAATGTTTTACCAGTTCCTGAGGGGCCATGAAAAAGCGCCCGATAACCTGGTTTTATTTTTCTCTTTAATATCTCGTCCTGCATCAGGGTATCATTGTGCTGTACCCATACCATGATCTCATTAAGTTGGTTCTGAGTATAATTATTCAACACAAGATCATCCCAGGTCATGGCGGTAGTTATATTTTTTGCGGGGAAATCCGGGCTGAATTTTGGTGTGGCCTCCGTACCCGTTATTAAACGGGTTACCAATTCCTGATCCAGTATAATACGACCGCTCATTAATGGTTCGCCATCTTTTACCGGTTCCAGAGATAGCATCCCATGTTTAGCCAGTATCCCGCTGGTAAGCAAATACTGAACAGAAATGCGTTTTTCTATATCATTGCCGGCTATTATAAATTGCGCGGTTTCGCCGGTAGGCAATAATCCCCGGTGATTGTTACCCTTTACGCCTCCAAATTCAGAAAAATCGCCACCCTGCGGTAAAAACTCCTGTATAATATTTTCAAAAAAGGTGGCTTTTAAATGCGGCACCAAAGCGGTTAACAATATAATGTACTCTTCGAGCGGTAACTGATGTTTAATGATAAACCTGTTCAGGGAACTGCCGTCATCCTCTACTTTAACTGCAGGAAAAATGGCATCTGTATTATTAAAATGAGATTCCAGCCGGCTGTGGATCACCTGGTTCAGGACTTCAAAAGAATCAGTTAAAGATTGAGTTTGCATTATACATTATGTTTATCATGGTTTTATTTTGAGACCTTTATTTATTTATCACCAGATGAGTATTGAACTATGGCTTCTTTGGCTCATCGCGCTTAAAAAGTTCTGGCAACCGCAAAACATCTACTGTTAAAAAAACTCCGCTCCCTTTGGGTAATTGATCATCAAACTGCCCGGGGAGTGTTCTCATTATCCACATCGGCGATTCTCCGGGATTGCTAACCAGCATTGGTGTAGCCGGTAATGTCTGGTTAACAAACGCATTCAAATTAATAATCCCGCCGCCAAATTTTAGTTTGATAGATCCCCCGGTAAGTCCAAAACCGCTTTGGGCAGAATAACCACTGCTTAAACCCAATGTAAGATCTGTTTTAGGTATAAAGCTCCATTTTTCATGCATCATGTCCAGGTATGGTTTAAACTCAAACTCTGTGTCAAAAGTAACAGGTGCTCCCGTAGCCTGAGGTAATTTGTACTTGAACGATGATAACGGGAAATACTCATGATGCGGAATAAGGGAAAGCGGTAGGGCAATATTTTTATCGTCCAGTAGCTTTATGGTATCCGCCCTGAATCTTGGATCGGATGCAAATACGGAACCTAATATACCCAGTGAGCCTAAACCAAAGCCAATTATGCCCGCTTTAAACTCTGCAGGTTGTGTATCCCATACTGCTTTTTTCAGAGCATCTGTTTGCTCATCCTTCCATTTGTCAAAACCTGGTTTATTACCCAGTTCATCCTTAACAACCGAGGCACCTTCGGTAAGGGTTTTGGTAGGATCGTCCTCCCTTTGAATCAAATTGGGCGCCGGTTTAAAAAATGTGTTTTTATTTAAATCACCTGCCGGCATACGCATCACCTGGTTGGCCATTGTATCAGCTTCCTGCTCATAAATATCATTGAGCTGATTTATGGTAAGTTTTGGCTGAAAAAATGGAACAAGGCTTTGTAGCTTTTTAGGTGACGTAACTTGCAAATCTGTTATTTTGTTTTTGGTCGTATTCATAATAATTCATTTGCATTTAACTTTAAAAAGTCATACAGCAATCTGATGATGTATCACCAATATTTTTTAATTCAGACCATGTTTTTGCTGTTGAGCAAACAGTTGCTGATACCTTATCGGGGTTTGGTGCATCAAATGCTCCGCTGCCTTCCATAATGGTTCCGGCTTCATGGTCTACATTACCTCTTAACGCATGTCCAATTTCGTGGGCTACTACAGTTGGCACGGCCCCTTCTACCAAAATAGAAACCGGGCTACTTGAACCCAGATAAAAAGTTCTGCCGCCACCACTATAATTTTTATTCTCAACTCCACCCTTATTAAATGTAGATACCGTAAAAACATTGATGGCATTAGCGGTCTTGTTTGCCGCAAGGGCCGTTTCTTTTGCTGATGCTGTGCCACCTCCTATTTCTAAGCTCTTTGCACTGGTGTTCTTAACTACTTTAGTATCTAATACATTCATGTGAATACAGCATTTTTCCCATACCCTGTCAACTGCTGTCATTCTCGGTGCAGTTGTTGGATTTTTACCATCATCATCCGCCACAACAATTAATTGGATATTGGCTTGTTTTGCATTAGTTTTTTTGGAATCTTCACATGCTCTTTGAATTTTCATTTGCACAGCGCCCCCCTGTTGCACTACATGCGTCAACTCATGAGCCATCAACTTTTTCCCGCTATCACTCTCAGGCGAATACTGCCCGTTATTAAAAACAATATTATTACCTGTGGTATAGGCCAGTGCATTAATAGATTGTGCCGATTTTGCAGCTACAGAATCGGTATGGATACGCACATTTGAAAAATCCTCACCAAAGCGTGGCTCAAAAAATTGGCGACTGCTTTCAGGTAAAGCCTGTCCGGATGAACCCAATGATCCAACATAGCTATCTAATTCGTTGCCACCATGTGTCTCTGCACCTGAACTTTCCTTACGATGCAGTTTTTCTTCTTCTTCGCAATGCTCGCATTTACGTTGAATGCCGGCTTGAACCGGTTTGAAAAATGGGGATTCGCCCATTGTGGACATGCTCATACGCATAACTCTGTCGGCCATAGCATCTGCTTCCTGTTCATAATGGTCGCCCGGTTCATTAACCGAGAGTTTGGGCTGTATCACTGGTTTAAAAAAAGATGGTACGCTGTTGTTATGATTAACAGCACTTTTTCTTTCGTTCTGACGATTACCGGGTATTAACATGGTTTCCATAAGCTTTACTTTAAGAACATAAAATAACAAACCGGGCCGAATCACGATATATTACATCCTGCCCGGAATCTGCATCATGCAGGATAGCTATAACATTTAATTGTCCATCAGTATCAATATTAACAGGGAAGACTTTACCGAACGATGGTTCAAGTACCAGGTTAGGCCCTTTATATACAGGCTGAGTGTCGGTTGAATTGTATAATACGTTTGCTGGCTTACCAGTTGGCGTAAACGTAATATCAATACTTACAGGCCCAGGTTGAAAAGGTTGTGCATGAGGCGAGCTAATCCTGTCAACAAAAAACTCAACCCTCAAGGGGATACTAAAGCTCCGGCACGATGGCCATTTCATACAAGTACTTAATCCTGAGCTGTCACCGGGTGTGGCGCTGCCAAAGCAATTACCTTTATAATCATCATCATAAACAATAATGGTAAGCAATTCTTTTGACCAGGGTTTATTTAACTGCTGCGGCGTTGCCTCCTCCTGCCGCTGAATAGCAGGTTTAAAAAAAGGGGCCTGTTTGCCGTCATCGGCAGATGCAGCAGTTGTGCCGTTCTTTATGAATTCATTTGTAAACATTCCCATCTTTTTTAATACCAGTCTACATTTAATATTTGTTCCATCCACGGCAGGCGAATGGTTGAAAAGCCCCATGGAAGTTTACCTAACAGCACATCAACCGTTCTTTGTTCAACCGTTAGTAACCAGCCATTTTCCTTTGTTGTTAATTTTCCATCACGTTCAAAAAATGTATTGCGCAGACCATCAACTGAGGTGTTTTTTAAGGGTGTCCAATGATCTATGATAGCCTCTAATAACTTCTTCGACTCCATTTTTTCTTTCTTGCTTAATATTATGGAGGCCGGCAAGGTTTCATCCAGCGGATAGCCGCATAAAATTTTCTGAAGTATCAGGTCAAATTCCGCAACTTCAACATTGCCCGTTGCTAAATAATGAAGTAGTAATACAGCCCGTTGGTGCGCCATGTCGTCAATAAATTTCCCATCAGCCAATAATTTTAGGCCTGAAAAAAAGGGGGCCAGGAAATAGTGCAGTATTACTATTCCGCAGCTTTTTATATATAATTCATGGTCGGTACTGGTATGCTTACTGTTTTTCAATGAGGGGTGAGGGGCTTTATCACTTTTTTTATTAGGGTAGTTTTGGTTAGCTTGGTTCGGTTTATTTCCATTTTGATTAAACTGATGAGCCTGATCGGCTTCTTGTTGCTTTGACAATCCGTTCCTGTCCTTATCGAGCTTGTTTATCGCTGTGTGTTTCAGGTCATCTACAGTGTAATTACCTTTAACCTTATCCTGCTCCGACCCTTCCTTTGCTGCCATGAAAAGTTTAAGCTCCTCAAAAGCGCTTTTAACTATGTTTGTTTTAAGCTGCTTATTTATCTCAATTTCTTTAGATGTTGTAATATCCTGTTCCGATATATTGAAATGATCAGCCAATAATTTTAATGCCCTAAAAACCAATTCCATATCTTCAGCGCCCGATAAAGCAGCATTGTTCCATAAAACAGGGTCGTTTAATAAAGCATGAAAAATGTACTTCCATACTTCATGACGAACGGATGGATGTTTGCTTAGGCAATTGTTAATTACAACACTAAGATCATCGTAAATAAGTCCCCATCCTTCATCTGTTTCGGGAGCAATGGTTAACAATAACTTTTCTAAAAAGCTATCTGTAAATTGCAAAATAAGCCTTTGTAATACAACTGGTTTGGCTTTATAGTTATCGCGTAACCAGTTAAAGAGATATTGATTTTTATTCCTGGCAAAACCTTCCAAAATTTCATTTTCCCAATCCTTTATTCTTTTTACAGAACTATACCAGGGCAGATGACCATATTCGAGAAAGTAAATAAAGGATTTTACCAACGACTGTACACCGCTCAATACTTCCTCACTATTGGCATCATTTAACTGATCTTTTTTTGATGATAGGTTTTTGCGTAATTCTTCAATAAAATGGTCTTTAAATTCCTGTTCAAAATTTCGCGGATTTATGCTCCCTAAATCGAGCTTCAAAGTATCAATACGTATAACATCGTCAGACGGGAACAGCTCATCAAAAACAGCCTCCATATTGCCGGGTAATTCATTTTGCAGCAAGGCACTCACGCGATTTTGAAAAGCAAATGCCTCCTCCCTTTTTGGAAGGCTCAACGTGATCTTTTGCTTATGAATAATATGCCTCGACATCTGAAATTATTTATAGACTATAAAACAACTTATTTTTTCTTCTTTCTACCAGCAAGCTTTTCGACTCCCCCTGCTCTTTTAACCGGATCTATGTTGGGTTCAAATAAACCATTCGCAGAAACATGCAGAATTTTAACATTCTCCTCTGATTGGTGGCAATTCCCATTTGATACCATTAGTGATACTTTAACTTCCGTTTCACCGCCTTTCGGGTTAAATTTGAACATTACTGTAGCAATACCTTCTGGCGATATATCCTGCACTTTCCAGCTCGGATCAAAATTCCATTTATAAGTAAAGCTGGCATCCCGATCTTTTGGAATAAATTTTGCTGTTATAACCAAATCACTACCAATGCCAGAATCAAATGTAAACTCGTTACCAGGAGTGGGAAGTACTGTAACCTCAAACGGATCAGAGCTTACTCCATTTACTGTATAAATTATGGAGTATTTGCCTTTACCTGCGGTTGCCGGAGTAAAGGTTAGGTTTTTACCATCAAGCCCCGGCACCGTATTAAAAGTGCCGTTGGGTTCAGATACTTTAATTGGTTCGGGATTTGCATCATTATCACAAAAAGTTGATTCCATGGTAATGGTAGGCTTTTCCTGCACTGGTGGAGGTGGCTCTTTCTCAGACATAATATAGGCTACCGGCGGGCAATCCGAACAACACAGGTAAGGAATATAAAAATCAGCAATGACAGCGCCATTGGCTACCTGGTATTTGGAGGTTGCCGCGGCCCGTCCTACTAAAGCATTTATAAGGCTCTGTTTTTCTGTTTCAGATACATCCTTACTATCAGTGAGGATCTTTTTAAATCTGCTAATGGTATTTTCATCCAGATCTGCTGCTGTAGCAACGCGGGCCTTTTCTGCAGGAGCGGCGGCCATCATTCTTCTTTTTTCACTCGCTACATCTGCAGCCTTTGCAACTGGTGTATTTGTTATAACTGCACCAGCATCATTAAATGTACGCCCCGGGACAGTTGTAGGTATATTTTTATAAACCAGTACCAGTGTGCCTCCTTTTGGTACACCTGCTTTGTGCTCAAGACCGGGATGATTTTTATAATAGTTTAAAAAGGTAAGCTGCTGCTGGTATTGTGTAAGTCTGTCGGTGTATTCATCTTTTATTACCTGCAAGCGTTCATCAATGCAAATATTGGTAAGTACCCCAAATGCTTCAATTAAAAGGTCTAATTCATAATCTTCAATAAAAGATACAGTTGTTGCATCTTTTGGTGCGGTATTTTTCACCGTGAGCACTATTAAAGCATTAATAGCTATAGCCGTGTCCCTAAGATAGGCTTGATATTTTAAACCAAACGCATCCATATCCATGCTGTCAATAGTGTTGGTATTTAAAGCATACATCAACTCCTCAACCGTATTTACAAATTGGAAAAAGTAATAATAAAGAATGGTTAGCGGATCGCTTTGATTTACAGTTACCGGATTGGTAAACACACCTGTATTACTCAATGAGCTTAAATAACCGCTTCCTATGGTGCTTGGCACTGCTGGGCAGTACTTGAGCAAAAAATCACCTTTTTTATAAGCCGTATTCAATAGTATAACCGGCTCGGCAATACGGGCGGCTTCCAGTTTAAATTCTGAGAACTTTTTTGTTTCCGCCGTTGTAACAGTTGTAAAAACGCCGGGAGTGGTTGTGTTTCGCTGCGGAGTGTAAGGAAGCTTTGTAACAAAGCAAAAGGTAACATGGATCTTGCACAGGGCTTCGCTAACGATGAGGTTGTAATCAGTTTCCAGATCGCGGATGTTGCAATCAGGCAGCGCAGCGTTGCCGCTTAACTGTTCGGCAGAGATAGCTACCGCATCAAAAGGCAGGTTGTAATTTAAACGCTGTGCAAGAATATTTGACAAAACCCTTTGATAATTTTGCCCGATATGACCCTCAACCCTAAAAAAGTTATAGTGTTCAATATCATATAAAAGCGGCTGTGTTACTGCTACATTGTTATTATATAAACCGGCATTATACCCTAAATTGAATGCTGCGTTGCCGTGGCTGGTTTTATAATAGCTCCATGATTTATATAATTCGGCACCGGTTGCATTTACTCTATAATAATATGGGATGGCCCTTTCAGAAAGCCAGGGAAACTCATACTGGCTTGGGGTGATCTTTATGGTTGACAGAAGCACTATTTCTTTGCTTTGAACTATAAATCCCTTCACCAACAGTATCATCCGGTTAAACAAAAGGATCACTTCGGCCGATTCGGTACCCATTTTTGAAAACAAGGGCGAGTAAATAAAATAATTGCGGTAACTATCCTTTACATAGGCATTGGTAGCCCGTGAAGCATCGCCCAGGATTAAATGAAGCGGGAATAAATTTTCGTCGGGGCAGCAGGTGGAGATAATACCTGATATCTTTACCGAAAACTCATAGTAGGCTTTGATCAGGTCATCAATAAAATCATAAAAATACTCAATGAATACCGGGTTTTGTTTCAGTATCAGGTCGCGATATTTTTTCAGATCATTTACCAGGCTGGTGAATGGGTTTGTACTTACCTTTAAAATTGAACCATATTTAAGATAGCAGTAGTTGTAAGCGTTTGATACCTGGGTTAATGTGGCATCATCAACCAATTTTACAAATGCGTTCAATACATCGTCCGTTGTTTTCAGATCGGTATAAGGCACATTAAAACGCTTAAACTGTATCTGGTGCGGCAAATTTATCTTAACATCTGCCAGCGATGCACCTGCCTTGGTTACTTTAGTATTGGTGGTAGTATTAGGCAGATCTTTTTTGGCGACAAGTAAAGGCTTAACCTGAAAGGCCATCTTCTCCCCTTTATTATTACAATCCTGTGTATCGCAATTCTTCAGATCGGTTTCCCGGGCTTCCAGAAACAGCACAACCACGTAGTCGCTTAAATTAATAGCCGCAGACGACAGCGTTTTTGCGTTTAGTTTTTGCGCGCTTTCCAGGTTGTTAAACTGATCATCTGATAACAATAACCAGATATCTTTTCCGGTGCAAAATGGTTTATAAAAGGGCAGATCGCCTTTGTCATAAACAAATGGCAGGTCATTAGGCACCTCAATGGCCGGATACGGTATGTGATAGGTATATTGGGTAGTATCCTGTGTAATTAAATACCCTTGTGAGGTAACTCCGCAGCCTTTAGTAATTTCAATAACTCCGGGATTAAGCACAATATCCAGTCCGCAAACAATGCCAATACCTATTAGCTTGTTGCGTGTCCAGCGGTTTTGCTGATCAAGGTAGTTAAAAGTTTCATTGAGGTGATCGTTGGTGAGCACCTGATCTGGTTCGAATACGATGTATTCCATTGGATTTGCCATATATCAATTTTTTAAAGATCCTAAAATGGTTTTGCCCAGCATTACCGGGTTGGTATCCTTACTTTCATCACAATCATGCAACGTAGCTACCGGGTATTCACTATGTAAATTAAACAGCAGTTGTACCAATGCGTCATTGGCCGTTTGCAGGTTATTTATGGTTGTATTATCAAATGAATAATTTGCCAGTGCTGTTATCCATGTTTTATATGCATTCTCAAAATCATAAAGCGACTGATCATTTATCCAGCAAACTTTTACCATAGTATGGGCTGGTACTTCCTGCCTAATAATATCTTCAAAGTAATTCCTGAAAGCCATACTGCGAAAATGCACCGGCCAGTAAGGCAATACGACCGATATTTTGAATGAATATGGGTCCTGTTCGCCACAGAAATCGCAATTGGGATCCAAACATACAGGCGCAAACTTAAACTGGTTGTTACGCGGCCTTAATAAAAGATGCTCAATCAGGTGAAGCCCATCTGCATCGCACTCCGTATTAAATTCCGTTATAAATTGAGTCAATGCAGTATTAGCATCTTGCTGCGATGTAAAATCATTACTTACAGCCAGGTTATTGCCGTCATCAACAGCAACATAAATATTCCAGTTGCTCCCGGTTTGTTTAATAGTATAGTTTTGGCCGGCCAATACCAGATCCATAAATGCCGGCAATGTATTGTTCAGATCATGCTTTGTGGCATAAGCCGTTACAGAGGTAAGCGTCCCCCCATGTTGATTACTGAATACAAACTGATATTTAGCAGGTGTATCACTAGTGGTGGTGATGGTGGCCTTACCAATGCAATACAAAAACCGGCGATAGTAATTATCGATACCTCCTAAATGGCATAGCTTTTTCTCCAAGCCTGATACATTATCTGTATCCCATAATTTGGTGGTATCAACCATAAAATCGGGCTTTGATGGAAAATAATTGAATGCCCTGCCTCTTTGATAGCTAATAACGGGATAATTTTTTAAAAAGGAGATCTTACTATCTATCAGATCGGCCGGAGTTATATGGGTTTCTTTTTGGGTGGCATAATCAAGCGAATAGTTAAGCAAAACATACTCGTTAAATGACTCACCAAACCTGCTCATCAAATGATCAAGGAAACGGTTGCGCCTGTCAGAAAAAACTTCGTTCGATTCATATAATTTTTGCCAGTCGTTCACCGGAGCAGCAGTAGAATCCTGGTTTTGCATAACCAGTTGCTCAATGGTTTTCGCTGATCCATCTATTTTATAAATGGGTTGAATATTCTTGATATCCCCTAAAAACTGCGCATAATAAGTTTGTACTATCTTATCGGTTGAAAAGAGTTCCTTTGCACCGTTTAGTTGCGAAAAGAAATCGGCCAATAACTGGTCAAACAGTAGTAAATACCCCTGTAACTGTTTGGCCTGTGCTTTTCTTTCTTCGCTTACAGTTGATGGCAACCCTGCAGCCCCAATGCCATAAGTTTGCGGGAAAAGATATTCGATCGAGGTATAATTATCTAAAGAGACATAGCTACCAGTTGGAGTAGCCAGGTCATCAGTATGCCCCGATAACTTATTACGGGCCTTTACCGCACGCATCCATTTTAAGGTGTCGCGAACTTCGGCCAGTGATGGTAAATAAGGGAACTGATTTTTATAGAACAGGAGTTTTGACTTGGTTTCAGAAAATACCGGCTTGCAACCGGTAGTAACCGGCATGCACCAGTTTTTACCGCTTTGACCAGGAACCGGTTTATCGTCGGCTCCGTACTTGGTCATCATGAAATTACGCGCGGCCAGTACACCATCAATATCCATGATCAGGCTGATGATATCAGATGCATATATTTCCTGGCGTAGCTGGGTTTGCTCCAGTTCGGCAGTATCAATAAAGCCATGCTGCAAAATAGGCCCTTCAAATATCGTGTCAGTAGTGTAACCTTTACCTTGCAGTTCACTTAACAGATAAAAGTTTATCGATGGGTTCATATACTCTTCAATAGCGTAAAACACCTTGGCCTGTATCTCTTCCATATCGGCCGATGGTGATACCTCAATATCGCAGCAAATAGCTATTTCTTCATCGTTTATAGTAGTGACACTTACAAAATCCTCGCACAGGTTCCGGTTTTCGTTCAGTACATATATAGCGGTTTGAACAATGCGTTTTGACTGCTGGATCTTTAACAGGTACAGGTTGAGTACTTGCGTGGTAAAATCAGCATTAAAAAATCCCTGAATGTCTGCTGGCAATACTTGTTGGCCTGAAGGTTGAAGATCAATAGCAATGATACCGGTAAGCGTAGCTGATTGATTTGAGCCGCCCGATGTGCAATCAAAACCAATGGTTATAGTAATGTTGTTTCCTGCAGGGAAACTGGTGTTCACCCCGGTAATTGAGGCTGGGTCGGCGGATAATAACGCAACTACACCGGGGTCATCCCAAACCGGAAAAATAACGGACAGGCTTACATCGCCCCCTTTAAATTTAGCCGATGTGGGGTTTAAAACCTGCAATTCGCCATTATTCAGATCGCCAAATTGCTGGTCGTAATCCAAATCCAATATTACTTTAAACAAGCCCGATAAGTAAACTGGATGGGGTGTTATGTTATATGACAAGGCATCCTGTTTACAATCGGCATAAAGCGCTATTTCACCTGCCGGAATATCTTTATTGTTAATAGTATAAAAATCACCATATAAAAACCATGCATTGTGTACCCCCACTATGTCTACCAGTAATTTGCGGTAATCATTGACATTAAGCGGCGATTGCGTAAGGATGTTTTTTGCCGTAAATAATGTTTGTGAAGAGGCTATTTTCCCATCTGCATCAGTAAGCAGGTCTTCCATTGGCATACCTGTTCTGTAGCCTAATTCGGTAATGGCATAGCAAAGAGCCTCTAAAATGGTTATACCCGGGTCGTGCTCGTTATAGTCAGTCCATATTTTACCACTTAGTTTTTCAATATAGCCCAAACCAGCCTCTCTTAGAAAAGCATAATCCTGGTCGGCAATAAGGCCCGGATCTTTTTGAATTACTTTTGGCTTATCCATTACAATCACAGTTTGCTGGTGAATTAATCAGGTGTTTTATCTTTTTTTCTTCGTCGTAGTACGATACCAGGATAGATCGGGCTGTACTTGCCACGGCCTCTTCAATGTTATACAGCACATGTACTGTTTGATCTTCGAGCGGTATAAAATGGTTACATAAGGTCTTTCCTCAATAAAATTGAGCACCACTGATTTTTCAATACTATTACCAAATTGAATTGCCTGCGGGTTACCAAAAGCCCACGGCGTTAAAAATTGCTCAATTTCATTATTCAACTGATTGGTGAAATAAACCACGTCGATATTTTCATGGAACGTAACACTAAAATCAAATTGCACTTGCTCAAACTGCGGGTTACATAGGTGAAGTTTTACAAAGGGCGATGTCAGCGTTCTGATATACTTTTCTATTTCGGTTAACAGGCCTATACTGGTATACGGCCTAAGCGGATTGGCATTATTTAAACTGGTCAGATCAGGAATGGTGATCACCATCACATGCCCGGCCAACCTCTCACTGTACTTTTGCTGATTGGTATTTTCGTCTATTACAAAGCCGGTGTGATTAATGCATTTTACTTTGAAAATTTGTGGATAATATTGCAAAATCAAATGTTCATAATCCCAGGCGGTGATAGCACGATGCTTATGGCGCAGACGCTCGCTAACGCGCTGATAAAACTGGTCATCTGTTTCCTGCGCGCGGCCATCAAATGAGGTATATGGTTGTTGTGTTTTCTTTAATGCCGCATCGGCAACTGCAGGTTTGCTAATGGTATTTGGCGGCAACGTTTTGGTGAATATTATACCCTGGTCAATATCCTGAACAAACTGCGCTTTGGCTGCATTGGCATCTACCGCGACCAAATTACAAATGGCATCGGTATCATGCTGTACTACTGCTTTAATCCATATCAGGCCACTACCGGCACGGGTATTATTGAGCGTAGCATCAGCGGGCACATTAACAATCACCAGGCCTGAGCGGGTCAGGTTATTTGTTTGATCTGTTATAGATTGTTTTTTAAACCGGATCCAGTTATTATTGTTCAGATAATACCAATCAACCTGGGTCATGTTTTTTAATGGATTGGCGCTTCCGTCAGATGCCTGGAACAGGATCGAGAAAGTTTCGTCGGGCTTAGCGTTGGCTAAACCTACCCATAACTCGCCACCATCATCTTTAGGTATCCCGTCTTCCAGGTTAAATACCGGAAGTAATGTTTGCACGTCAGCAGTGATAGCAGGATGCATTTCGCGGAAACCAAAAGGCTCCAGGTGATAAAAGAAATTGCTGCGACCATTAAAAGCTGTTTTGTTAAAAGTAATATTATCCTCTGCCGTATAAGTTACACTGATTGATTTGATGACCGGGTGATCAGGTACCGGCGCCGTACCTGTATTTACCTGGTACTTGATAGGGTTACCATTAGTGTCATTAGTTACATCGATAGAGGGGTCTGGTCTTTTGGTTAGAAACGTACTAAGGCTATAATCATTGCCTATCATTTCCAGTTTGATATAACCATCAATCGAGGTAATGGCATAATCTTCATTGGCTGTAAAATCTTCCGGCGATTGTACAATGTTTTCTAATCCGGTGATATCAATTTCTCCTGGGGGGATGACCTTAACCGTATATATGGGATCGGTCATTACCAGTTCCATATCACCAATATTCATAAAAAAACTATCATCCAACATACTTTCATTCTCCAATGATTGGCTGATCCCGGTCATATCATCCATAGCCATTAACAGGCTGTTATCAGCCATAGCTATGTCGACCGTTTCAAATATTAAACTATTATCAAACGTAGTATCACTAAATGTAATTTCACCAAAAAACTGTGGTTCAGCTATTTTAAACTGGGTGTCAGTGATTACTATGCTTGATGCATAAATACTTACACCATTTAAAACAGGCGCCCAGTTACCTTTTACCAATGACGATATATTTACTGTTGAATTATATAAAGGTGCCTGTTGCCAATCAAAATCAATGGTTAATTGAGTAAGCTGCTTTTGGAAGATCTCTTTGCTGCCAATGATGAACGATGCGCCATTTTCAGGAAAATCACCAAAAGGTTTAAAGGGTTTGGCAGCATTTATTTTACCATCATCATTTTGCAGTACCAGATTTTTAATAGCATCAACCGTTACAGATACAACTGCTCCATTGATCCTGAGTGTTTTTATTTTTTGATATGATGCATAACCGCTAAGCAATACCTGCACCATTGGTAGCATAGCTTCAAAATTACCGCCATGCAATTTTGAAGAATACGGAACTATGGCCGGTGCATCGCCCTCCAGGATCACTGTTAATGAAAATGAGGTACTACTTATTACCGAAGCTGTATAATGAGGCGCGGTGTACCAATCCTTTTTGCCGGTTAGCTGTATGCTGAAGATATCTGAAAGATCAGTAGATGTAATGTTGGTTAAATTATCGCAGGTAAAAGTTAGTGTAATCGTACGGTTGCCTTCATTTAAATACAGCACATTTGATGCTATAGCAAGGCCTATGGCAGCCTGTTTAATATTTTTAGGGTTGCCAAATGGAAACCAGGAGCTATCGGCACTTAACAGCTTCCCCCCCTGCCCGTCTTCTGAATTGGCCGTGGGTGAAGCAAATAAGGTTACAGGACTACTGTCTTTATTAAGATAGATGGATTTTAGCGCCTGTACGCTACCTGTTTGCACCACCAGGTCATCTGTAAGCGAATAAAACAGATCCCTTTTATTGGCATCTTTCCCGGCTTTAAAGGGGGTGCTTTTTGACAGCAGATGCTGGTCTATATTTTTTTGAAGTTCAAAAACCAGGTGCACAAAATCGGGCTCAGCAACATTATTGCTTAATTGTAAAACCTGTTTGTAATAAAAATCAAGATGTTTTTTGGTGTATTGATTTAGGTGTTGCTGTGCAAAGCTAAACAGTTTTAAAAAAGCAAGGTATAAAGCGTAATGCGGTGCATGTGTTGGGTAATTATCCAGGGTTTCGGCCAGGTAAGCCTGGGTACGGCTCACTATATTTACTATGGCGGCAACAAACGACTGTAAGGCACCTGTAAATAAATTGTGCGTAAGAATGTGGTTAATATCATCATGCACCGTACCGCTTAACGTTATTGGAAACGCCGTAACCGGTGGGTTAACTATGAATGCGTCGCTCAGCGAACTCACCTGAAAATTTTGCGATAGTATAATGTTATCAACGGGGGTTAAAGCATCTGTAAGGGTTGAAGTTGCATCAATAAGGGACGCTGTTGCAAAACTTTCATAATACTGGAATAATACGCTTAAAGGCGCAGCCAGTTTTGAGGTTATGGAAACTGATAAAAAAGTGTTATAACTTAAATCATTAGTTATGTGTTTATAGGCGTCGTTAAGCGCTGTGGTAACCGAGACAATAAAATCAAACAAGATCTTAAAATTATTCTTCGCATCTGTATCGTTAGCTGCATTGATTATTTTATCATTCAAATATTTAATGAACGATGCATAGTCATTTGTTTTCCACTCGGCCACTGAAGAAATTACTACAGCCAGGTCTTTACCCATGAGCTGTTGCCAATCCCCGGCAATAGAATTGGTGTTGTCGTAATAATTTAACCAGGCACTATATTTTTTAGTGAGCAGGATAAGATCAGCAGCTGTTCGCTCATCTATCAGGGCACATTTTGCCAATAAGGCATCCAATGCACGCTGCGCCTGGCTGGTGCCGTTATAGGATAAAAGCTTGGTATCGAAACAATTATTTGCCATCAGTGTATTTCTGTTCCTTCGTTTTTATAGTAAGGATATACAAAATTGAACCTTGAATTTGTTGTGCGAACAGTGTAATTAAGGATAATGAGAATCACACCCTCAGTTTCACGGCTGTCATCAACCTGTATCGAACTCAGATCAATACGGGGCTCGTAATAGAGTATGGCCGTTTTGATCATTTCGCGGATATAGGTTTTAAAGGTGGTGGTCATGGGCTCAAATAGCATTTCGTCAAGGTTGCACCCATAGTCGGGTACCATAACCCTTTCACCTTTGCGCGTTGCCAGCAATATTTGCAGGCTGAGTTGTATATCAGCCTCATCACTTGTCATGATCACCGTGTTTACAACCGTATCAAATGATGGTGGAAAACCCCACCCCGTTCCTAAAAATGAATCTGACATATTAACCTCCTATAATTACTGTTGGACATCCTATTATTATTGAACCGCCATGCGCCGTTGGATCGCCCATTCGCGCCGCGGGTTTACCGCCTATCAACACGGTTGATGAACCATTTGCAATAACATCCGGCGGACCTGCACAGGTACACATATCACCCACACATGCTGCTGGCAATCCTCCTATCAATACGGTTGGGCTGCCCGGCGGTAATATGGGGCCGCCTACATGCGGAACCGGCCCTGTAAACATTGGGCAAACGTGCATATCCGAAATTCGTGCTGCAAATGGCATATTTTTTAGTTTATTGGTTGATTGACCTCACCCAACCCTCTCCAAATAAGAGGGCTTTAAATTTCTTTTTTAAGTCTCCCTTTTCGGGGGAGATTTAGAGGGAGATTTTAATCCTTTATTAATTAATCATTACTACACCACCCTTTATCGTTGCGGTGCCTGAGCCCTCGACCTTTACAGATGGTGCCGATAATGAGGCACTGCCGCTGTCTGCTTTTATAGATGCCCCGCCTGCACTTACCGAAAAACTGGATGATGGACTAAGCGAAATATTCACTGCCTCGATAGTAAGATCACCAGTTGCTTTTAATTTGATATCAGCACCGCTTTCCAAACTTATTGCCGATGAATCCATCGTTACTTTGTTATTGTTTTCGTCTTCTATCTTTATAAGCCCGTCTTTTTCGCTAATGGTTATTTTTTTACCTGCGGGCGTCTCAATTTTCAATGATTTTTCATCATCATTAAAGATCATTTTCACCCCGCTGCGCGAGGTATAACCTTTTTCGTCGTTTTTATTGGCAGCTTTAAGCGGTGCGGGTTTTGTGCTGCTGTTCAGCATTCCAAGCACAACGGGGTGCCTCGGGTCGTTATTTAAAAACCCTACAATTACCTCATCACCAATTTCGGGACGAAAAAAAGTACCCCGGTTATTACCTGCATCCAGGCAGGCAATACGTGTCCATATACCGTCTTCGCCGGCATCAATTATGGGTAGCCTTACCCTGATCCTGTCCTGACTGTCGGGGTCATTTTCCAGATCAGTAACTACGCCTATCTGCAGGCCTTGTATGGCAGGCAACATATCAACGGCAGGTGTCGAAATAACATCAGGCTGGCGCATAAATAGCTCATTTGATAAACCAAACTGAACATCGGTTGTCCAGCTTCCGTTCACTATTTCATGGCGTACTCCCGAAACAAATACTTTACCGTTAAAGCGGTCGCCTACGCCACCAATATTGATCAGGTCGCCTGGGTTTAAAGCGCCCCCATACCCCCGGAAGCGAACCCGCCCGCGACAACGCGACATACGTGCTTTTTGCAAACGGCCATCAGCCAAACTCTGTAATTCATCTGCTGTAATATCCTCACCTGAATACAAGTCATACTCTGCTATACCCAATACATCCCCAAGGTCACCGCTCGAAATATTCCCGTTCTCTTCAAAACCTGGTTCTGCGGCGCTTGCAGTGGCTACTGCCTGGGTAGTATAATCCCAGGTTTTAGCGGTCAGACTCTGGTATTGGTTACGTGCATCAAGATCTGCATCAAACTCCAGTATGGTTGCGCCAAATAATGCATCAAGTACGGTTTCCGAACTAAAATCTGGCTTTTTAGCAGTTACTTTTCCGTTGTCAACCGTGCAAAGTTTTCCATTTGCTTCCATCCGCGATATGATAAAATCCCAATCGGTACTGTCATACTGCACTATAGATTCGAGCTTGACACTGGTATCCTCAATATCACTATCAAGCCCATAAGTACCTATAATCGTACTGGCCGCATCACTATCTTTTGAATCATAAAAATATTTGTTCTTACGCGCAACGGTCATTTTTACAGCTTTGTCGCGACAATCCAATATTAAAACCGGCGAGCCATTACCCCTTATTTTTAAACTATGCCTTAAAATAATGCCGTTAAATAATGTAGTCTCATCTGAATGGTAACCTACCGCTATCTCAATTTCGGCTCCGGGTACAAGGGTCGGTTCGTTACTTATCGGGAAATCCTGTTTTGAAACATCTCCATCATATATCATCAACTTAGCCATAGGGATGCGGTTTATTTCCTTATGAAAATTTACCGACACCATTTGATAAGCTGCACCCAATACGTTCCCGTTTACCTTAACTGTGAAGGTAACCAGATCTGTATTTTGTGTTCCGGGTAAGGTTTGACTTAGTGCCATGGGTTACTTTGCAATAGGAGGAAATATGAGTTTCATTCCCGGTTTTAATCGTTTAAAATCTGTTAGTCCGTTATACTGAGCAATCTGGTAATAGTATTTGCTGTTACCATATTCGCGGTAACACAGCAAAGGCAGCGTATCACCCAGCTTTGCGGTACGGATGTGTGTAAGATCAGGCGACTGTCGATTTTCGATGGTAGCCAGCTTTACTTCGTCAATCACACCATTAAAAGTGCAATCAGCCTCCGCACGTAAGGGCGAACCATCGGGGTTAAATAGTTTAAAGGTCAGCGTCATGCGGGTCATCTGGCAATTGTAGAGCAGCGGCCCCCATTGCAGTTGTACGTAACGCGGCATGTGCGTTGTACCATCGTAGTCATAAACTACGCTTTTAAACTTTTCAAAATCTTCAACCACATTGGGTTTATCTGCCGGCAAACCCGGTACAGCTAAACCTGACAGCAATCCTCCTCCTCCCCTTTTAACTACACCGGTACCATCAAACAAAAACTTGAAAGTGAGCGATTGTGGCGATCTTTGACTAAACGAAGTAATGCTCTCGCTTGAACCTTGGGTACTTTTTTGACTAACCTCGGTTCCATAAGTAAGCGCGTACGATTCGGGGTTGATCAATACATCGTATTCCAATCCGTCGGCTTTGGTACCGAAACTGATATCCGTATAGGCAACCAGCTTCATCTTTTTTAATTCGCCCAGGCTCATCGTTCAGTTTTTTCTTTTAAAATTTCCAGTACCTGCTCAACACATTTGGCAATAATATCTTCATTGCTGGCAGCCGCAGCTGGTGACGATGAAGATGTACCACCGCCTTCCTGCACCGTAGTTGTAATTTGCAATTCGCGTATCTCTACTGGCATTGATTTGGTTTTTAAACTTGCTTATCAAAATATACAGGTCATCCTACCGAAATGCTCGCACTCGCACTGGCCCCGCCAAACAGATCGGCTACGGCCCCTACAGCTCCCGCTACAGCGGCCGACAGGTTCAGTGTTTTGTAATATTCATACCGCAAGGTTATTGACTCAATAACTATCTGGTTTTGTTCCGCATTAAATTCTGAAATAGCATATTTAATAGGGATAGCGTTGGCTATGTACCATGATGATACCGGTAAATGATCTTCGTTTAAAAGCGATATCAACATGTTGGTAGGCTGATAATTGAAGTTTTCGATAGAATCAAGACACCATGCGGTTACACCTGATACCAGTGTCATCCCGCGTTTTAAAACCAGGTCGGCGTATTTGTTGCGTCCGGGTAAGCGGTGTACAAAACGGTTCTCGCCACCCTCTTTGTAGGTGTCAAGATCAACATCAACGCTTAAACCTGTAACATCCTGAAAACGAAAATCATTTGGTACCTGCGGAAATATTTCAAACACTACCAAAAAATGGAAACCGGTAAAAGGATAATCAAACATAATTAGTCGTTTTGTATGGTAAAGCCTTCGTGGGCCAGTTCAAGCGTTTCAATAGCCACATCATTACCATCAGCTTTCAAATCAGTTGATGTAACTTTGGTTGGCCATGCGTTTTTAACTTTCCATACAACAACCGGGGCCAATGCTTCATCGAGCAGGCTGATAGTAATATCACGCCGTTCAACTGTATTCATGTTGATGGTGTTGAACCAATTGTAAAACTCGTTGTCTGATTTAAAAACACCACGTTTTAAAGTAATGTTGCTGAATTTACGTTGTCCTGGCATTTTAACTTTGTGATACTCAGGGCTTGCGCCATCACGGTATTCAATTACGTCGTTCGTTATATCAAGTCCGCTTACATCAGTGAAACCGATGCGTGTGCCGCCCCAGTCAACACTAAAATGGAATTTCGGAAGTGGGTAATTAGCCATAATATTTAAGTTTTAGATTGATTGATAATTAATTTTTAATAAACAATAATGTTAAGCCTGTTGCTGGATCTGTGAAAAGCGCAGGATGATAAATTCAGCCGGGCGTACAGGTGCCATGCCTATCTCAATGATCATTTTACCGTTAAGTATATCATCAAAGGTCATGGTTTGCCCCAGGCCTACCTTTACATAAAATGCCTGCTCTGGTTTAGGGCCTGCAAGAGCTCCTAATCTCCAAAGATTGGTCAGGTAGTTTTCGATCATGGCACGTATCCGTACCCAGGTATTGCCATCATTAGGCTCAAACACAAATTGCATGGCGGCCTTTTTAACCGACTCCTCAACCATGATATAGAAACGGCGAACAGATATATACCGCCAATCGTTGCTGTTACCGTCAAGTGTACGTGCTCCCCAAACCAAAATACCCTTACCGGTAAAGGCGCGAATGGCATTTATTGATTTTCCTGCATCAGTATCAATATTGAGGTCCTGCTGAATATTGTCGTCAATATTCACCAAAGGTTCAATTATGCCATTAACACTTACGTTTGCAGGCGCTTTCCAAACACCCCGTGTACCATCAACAGCTGCGTAAATACCTGCAATAGCGCCGCTTGGCGGTACTACAATACCCTGATTTTTAATAGCAACGGTAATGTTGTTATAAATAGCGTTTGAATCATTTAACTGAATTTCCAGGCTTTTTACGCGTAAGTTAACTTCGCTTACAAAGGCGGTTACGGTATTAATTACATCTGCATACAGGTTATTAACACGTGCCTTGATAAATTTTACTGCAGTGGCTTCATCAGTAGGTACGGGCGAACCATAAGCATTAGGATCAGCAGCAATGTTGTTAGCGTTCGGGTAAGATAATGGGTTAGTATTAAATTCATTCGAATATGCTCCGATTGGGGTGAAAGCGGGAGGGAAACTTTTATCCAGCACAATCAATTCACGTATTAGTTGATCCATTGACGAAATATCAGCCGCTGTAGCACCTGCCCGGATATAATCCGAGTGAATATCTTTAGTGGTACGCACCCCTATAAAAGTAACATCAACCAGGGTACTATTTAGGCCTATAAAACTCAATAGTATATTTTTGATATATCCAAGCCGAAGTTTCAATTCGGGTCCGGTATTGGTAACAGGTATTAAATCATAGGCTGATTTTATACCCACCGTATTGTATGGAGCCACATTAAACGGGGAAGCAAAACCCGGCGTATCAACAAATTTGTTAATACGGGTTTTTAAATCCAGAATAGCCCTGTCTAATTGTGTTACAAATGGATTATTAGGGATAATGGTTTTAAAAGCCACGGGAGCGCCACTTTTTTGTATCTGGATGTTCTGATATGAAAAACCATAAGACAAACTTGAACGCAGCCATGGATAATAAGCGGCACCATAATTAAGGTTGGAAGATCCTATTCCGTTTCTAAAAACGGTTACTACATCTGCATTGTCAAAGGTTCTTTCTTTATCACCATTAAGTATGTCTAATATTGTAAACCTGTCTTGTAGGTCGGCACACAATTTAAGCGATGTTGTTGCCAGGGTATTAAAATCACCAGGACCGAAAGAAATAGCGTCAGGAATAACAATCAGCGTTGGCTCGTCCTCTTTACGCAGAACCTCAAAGCATTTTACCTTACCAGACTCAATAAAGTCAAGAATAGCTACTGAGCCGTTGCTGTAATATTTCCCTACAGAAATAATATAACAGTTAACGCCCCCATTGTCATAAAACATTCTTACGGCATTATACAACTGGTATTTGGGTGATATATTCACTGAATCAACACCATTATCTGCCTTGAGCGATACATTAGCGGTAAGATCAGGAAAATCGGCCCCAAAATACTGTGCGTACTGTAACAGTGACGAAATGCGCACGGCCTGGTTCACCACGCTTTTACCGTTTTTTGTTGCATCCTGCGTGTATCCGATGAATACCGGAACGGCTGTGGCCACCTGCGCAATAGATGGCGGAAAGGATGGAATTTCATTCACATAAACCCCTGGAGTTTTAATTGTGCTTTCGTTTATTTGTGACATATTTATCGGTTTTTGTTAAAAGTTTAAAAAGATCTCTGAACAAGGATATGTATCTGTCCCCTTCTTAATAGTGACCAGCCGTTGCGGGTCTGCACAAGCTATCGGAGAGAATTCTTGGTTGTTTAACGGAAATGTTAATATTAAATTTAATGCCTTATTACTCAATGGTATAGGCGTAAGCGAAGTAATGATACTTGCCGGATTGGCAAATTGGTATAAGTTTGCCGTATCTTTTATATTTCCTGATTTATTGCTTGCCAGGATATACTTCCAGATAGTTGCGCGACTTAAAAAATTAATAGAATACTTTGGCGATGGGGTAAGCAGATGTCCGCTTCCATCCAATAGCTTACATGAGGCGGGTGCAGCTTCATTAAATATATCAATTACCGCAAAAGCACTGTTACCATTCAACTCATCATTGATATAAATCCATTGTTGCTTTCCATTTACGGTTAATGAATATTTGCCGGGTTGTAAAGTGCTCAGGTCAAGTTTAAAGGACGTAACAGGGTTGGCAAAGGTTATGGTATTTGATATTACAGATTTGGTGTAAGCAGCCGTAGCAGTATTGTAACCCATGACTGCTATAACGGCTGTTGGCTGCGAAGACCCCAGCTGATATATTGATAAGGATGGCAGCCATTGCAAAGCATCTTTTTCAGACAAGTATTGATTGCTATCAACTTTCATCCAATGATTGGTATTGGTAAGACCGAATTTATGTAAAGGATCGCTGCTTCCTATTGCCCGGTATACCATACCCGATGCATTTTTCGCCAGATCGCCCGGAATGTAGGTATTGGTGCTTTTATAAGTATCTATTTTTGACGACAAGAAACTTTTCCCGTTAGCTACATTATTATTTCTGTTAGTGAAATAGTAAATTTTACCGGGAACAGTTGATGGTAAATTGGAGAAATTAAAGAACAAAGGATTATTCAGTTTCATGAAAAACGTAAACTGCATATCCTCCTGTATCGTTGTAAATGGTTTTAACGGGTTTACATTACCATCACAATGTATCCCGGCAAATAGTTGACTATGCTGTTGCTTCACGATCATATTGTGACCATTTATAGCTTTCACAGTTTCGGCTGATGCTGAAATATTAAAGTCTGGACAAAGCTGATCTTTGTAGTAACTATGCAGCAGTTCGATAGCAAACAAGTTTCCGAAATAGATATCTATCATAACGTTTGCACAGTTTTATCGTTAACAATAATTTCATGCAGCAATGGTGCATTGCCTTGTGAAAACTCTTCGCTGATACTGATCATCCTTATTTTATACATTACTGATGGCAAATATTTGGAACCGAGTATTCCCCATAAATTATTCATATCCTGAAACGATAATGTATTCAGATCAAGAATCAGTTTCTCGATTCCGGCAGGTAAACCGGGTGAGCCAAGTGGCGTAAATACATTTTGATATTGAAAAAACTGGATGATAAACGAAAGCCGTTTTAACGATTCTGGATAGGACGACAGGTTGACCGCGAACAGGGCATACAGGTTAAGGTATATCTTCGGGTTTTTATATATAAGATTATTATCCTGACGTACATAATTTTCTGGTGATTTGCTGATCCGGTCCTCTTCTATATTAACCAATGTTATAAAAGCATTTGATGGGGTGTTACTATTAACCCCACCTGAGGTTTCGGTATCGTTCCAGGCAATGTTAGCCAACTGTATAAAGGAACTGCCGTTGGATGGATCCAGTTTCTGCCGCAAATACGTATCCAGTTGCGAATTCAAGAATGTTAAAACCTGATCTATCATTTATATAAGTTTATATGGGTTAAGGTTCTGTTTTATGTAAGGGACACATAAAACAAAGTTTATTAATAATTTGAGGGATAATTATTACGGGAGTAAAAGTAGGAGCTTAATTATTAATTAACATGCGTACTTCTACTAAAAAACTAAAGAATACTCGCGTATTTTTACGCAATTTTAACTAGCTGTATAACAGATGATTAAATATCAATTAATCTTTAGGGGGGTAATTAACAAAGGTGCAAAACAATATACAAACAGCCTGTTCTTTTGTATCTAAATGAATTGTTTTGATCATCTTTTAACTTATACTTAGATGATAAACGGTTGTACCTAATCACCGACTCCTGTCATGTAAGCAAGTTCCTCACTACCCTAATTGTCAGCTTTAGGTTATAATTTTATTTTATTTCCCCTGTGTCCTTTTTAAAAAAGATGAATTTATATATTTGCGTAATCAGTTACGTAATTGTATTTTAAATATGGATTTTTTTAATCAGGTTGGAAAACTGGCCATAGGCAGCCGGCTAAGAATGCTTACCGAAAAGATCACAGAGGATGCTGCCCGCATATACAAACTGTATGATATTGATATGAACCCCAAATGGTTCCCGGTTTTCTATGTACTGTCACAAGGTGGGGCTAAAACCATAACAAACATAGCTAAGGTAATTGGCCACTCCCATCCTTCGGTTAGTAAGATAATCAGTGAAATGTCTGAACATGGCCTGGTGGCCGAAAAGAAGGACAAAGACGATGGGCGCAGAAATATGGTCAGCCTGTCTGCCAAAGGGAAAGTCATAACCAAAAAAATAGCTGACCAGTATACCGACGTTAACCAGGCCATAGAGCAGTTATCTGCTCAAACCAGGAACGACCTTTGGAAGGCTATCGAAGAATGGGAATTTTTACTGGAGCAAAAAACGCTGTTGCAGCGGGTGAGCGAACAACGAAAAGAAAGAGAGAGCTATAAAGTAAAGATCATTGCTTATGAACCCAAACACCAGCAGGCCTTTAAGCAGCTGAATGAACAATGGATAACCACCTGGTTCAAAATGGAAGAAGCTGACCACAGATCGCTGGATGACCCAAAGGGTTATATATTGGAAAAAGGCGGGCATATATTGGTTGCTTTGTATAATGATGAGCCCGTTGGCGTTTGCGCCTTAATTAAAATGGACGACCCTGAATATGATTTTGAACTGGCCAAGATGGCTGTATCCCCCACTATGCAAGGGAAAAATATAGGCTGGTTATTAGGAACCACTATTATAGAAAAAGCAAGGTTGCTTGGTGCCGGTAAAATTTATCTTGAAAGCAACACTATTTTAAAACCGGCCATTAATTTGTACCATAAGTTAGGCTTCCGCAAAGTGGCGGGACATACCACACCTTATGAACGTTGTAATATTCAAATGGAACTATCCTTAAATAATAATTAAATTTATGTACGATAATAAGATCGCTATCGTCATTAAAGACGATTTACAAAGTTGGCAAAAATTAAATGTTACCGCTTTTTTGGCAAGCTCTGTAGCTATTAAGTTTCCGGAAACGCATGGGAAATCACTGGTTAGTGCGTCAGGTTCAACATACCTGCCGTTTTTTAAGCATCCTATACTGGTTTATAAAGCAGATACTGACAATCAAATTAAGCGCGCCTTTACACGGGCCAAAGACAGGGAACTAAATATTGGTATTTATACCAAAGCACAGTTCGGCACCAGGAATGAAGAGCAAAATGTCACAGAAATAGGTAGCCGCACCGATGATGAGCTTGACCTGGTTGGTGTAATTGTTTATGGGCCAAACAAAAAAGTAGATAAAGCCCTGAACGGCCTCAGGTTTCATTCATAAAGAATTAAACAAAAAAGGAGGACCTGTTGCAGCGGGCACTGAAACAGTACCTCTTTAATTAGGAACATTTAAGGACGCTGTATTCTAAATAAAATCGACGCGCTGAGAATCGTCTATACGAAAACGTTCTCCACCAGGAGGTATCCGAGGAGAGTAAAGAAAAAGAGGCTGATCAGATTGATACAGCCTCTTTTTTATTCTTCAGACTTTTTCAGTGCCCTCCTGTTGCAGGCCCTCCTTTTTTGTTACCTAGCTATTAATCAATAACCTGGGTTCTGATACATTTTAGTAGGATTTAATTTAGTTTCATTGAAAGGAATAGGGAAATACCTGTCCTTGGTAGTGAAATTAGATAAGAGTGCCGAACCAAAATCTGCCTGGTTCTTACTGTGGAAATATGCTACCAGTTCATCAGTAGTAAAAGTTCTTAAAAGGTCAAACAGCCGGTGGTGTTCAAAAGCCAATTCTACACGGCGTTCATGTAATATGGCCAGTTTAAGCGTTGAGTATTTGGAACTGTAAGCAGGATCTTGTGACGATACTTCATAGGTTGGCATACCAGCCCTGTCGCGCACCATGTCAAGATACTGAATAGCAGCAGTATTATTGCCTAAATACATATTTACCTCGGCAAGCATCAGTATCACATCAGCATAACGCATCAATATCCAATCATTACCTCCGTAACCATTTTTACCTGCTCCAGCGCTTGCATCCCTAAACTTAGTTACAAACCAATCTTTAACAGTAGCATCATTAGCAAACTTGATGGAGAATGCACCACGTGGATCATTGGCTTCATAATCATTCACGAGATCATGAGTTACATTAGCTCCTACACCGGTTGATGATTTTTGAGAGTTGATGATTTCGCCTTTAGCCTGACTGTTTGCCGCTATACTTGAGCTGTAAACAGGGTCGCCCTGTATGTTTACAATTTGCCATATAAGTTCGGGACATTTAGACTTTTGGGCTACATCAAACACATCGGTATAAGGGATATCCTTTAAATTACCGAATGTTTTAGTATTGTAAGCAGCAGTAAGACTTGTTAACGCGTTATTCAGATTTGTCGTTTTATTCGCTGCATCAAGCGTGGTAGCCATAGTTAAATACACTTGTCCTAACAAGGTATTTACGGCTGTCAATGATATACGACCGATAGTACCTGTTGCCTGTGTAGCCGGTAACGGACTATTGGCGGCATCTTTAAGGTCAGTAACTATCTGTGCATACACCGCTGCCTGCGGATCACGTTTTGTACTCGCTGCAACCTCTTCAGGGCTTGCAAACTGCTTGGTAACCAATGGCACATCTCCCCATTCCCTAACCATGTGAAAGTATATCAAAGCACGTATAAATTCAGCCTCGGCCTTATACTGTTGTTTAGTCTCGGGTTTTGCAAAGGATACTTTATCAATATTTGATAATACAATATTACAGTTGGATATTACTGAATACATAGCACTCCAATGTGTGTACAAATAGCTATTGGTAGGTATCAATGAAAAGTTATTGAATCCAAAAGGTTCGCCGGCGTTTGATTGATTGTCGTTTGTACCAGTATCATCAGAACGTTGGTCGGTCCACAGGTCACTGCCCTCGCCTATAGTATTACCGCTCCTTAATAGCGAGTAACAACCATTAACCGCTAATAATACGTCGTTTTCGGTTTTAAATGATTTGCTTATAGCTACAGCATCCGGGTTGCTTTGTTCTAAAAAGTCCTTTTTGCATGAACCCAGCGCAAATAACGCTACCAGGCAAAATAACTTTATATTTATATTCTTCATTTGCTTCAGAATTAGTTTTTAATTAAAAAGTAGCTTTAACACCCAAATTATATGAACGTACCAGCGGGTAAACACCATAGTCAATACCCGGGGTAAGGTTTGTATTTTGTGAACCGCTATAGGAATAGTTATAATTAACCTCAGGGTTATAGCCTTTATATTTAGTAATAGTAAAACCATTGTTAACCGCGCCATATATTCTCAGTGACCCTAAACCAAGGTTGCGGCTTATATAATCTGATTTAAGCGTATAACCCAATGTCATATTGGTATTTCTTAAAAAAGATCCGCTCTGTAAATAAAAGGTTGATAGCCTGGTGCTGTTACTTTGTGTACTACCGCGTGATGCACGGTAAACACTTCCCTGGCCCGGATCAGCCGCGTCGCGGTAACGATCGGCAACATCTGCATACTGGTTACCTGAGCCTTCCATGTTGTACAGGTAATAGTCTTGTCCGTCAACTATCTGGTTACCATAAGAACCGGCAAACGATGAGCTGAAGTAGAAGTTCTTAAATGTAGCGTTTATAGCAAAACCATAAGTAAACTTAGCATACGGGGTACCGATAATGCCTGCATCCTTGGCATTAATTACACCATCACCGTTAACGTCTTTAAAATAAAGATCGCCGGCCTGTATCGGAGTGCTTGAAAATGTAGAAATAGGCGGGCCTTTAATTTTATAACCAGCCGGATAAGACTGCGTAGCCGGATTATAGTTGGCATGATCAGTAGCTATATTAGCAAGATCGGCCTGGGTAACCATGCCGGCTACTTTATAACCATAAAACATGCCCACAGGCTGGCCTGCTTCAGTAATATTGGTTAAGTATGACCGTTCGGCTCCTGCGCTAATAATGGTATTGTTACTACCCAGGTTCAATACTTTGTTTCGGTTTATGGATATGTTACCGCTTAAATTTAAAGTAAAGTCTTTATGGGCTATGATCTTACTGTCAACCTGAAAATCAAACCCTTTATTGCTTATTTTGGAGTCGGGTCCCAAATTGGTAGTGATAGTTTGACTCCCTGAAATAGCAGATATTGGTGCGTTAAATAACAGGTTATAAGAATGACTAAGGTAATAATTGACTATAAGGAAAAGGCGCCCTTTAAGTAAACCTAAGTCAGCACCAAAGTTATATTGCGAGGTTGACTCCCAGGTTAACCCTTCATCAGCAATATTACCGGCGGTAAGGGCAGGCGCTGTAGCCCCGGGGCCACCAAATACCACGTTTGATGGCGGGTTAAAATACTGCTGTGAAGTATAATTACCAATATTGTTATTACCACTTAAACCCCAGCTTGCGCGTAACTTAACGGTTGATTGATCACCCAGCCAGCCATGATAAAATGATTCGTCAGACAAATTCCAGCCTGCAGATACTGATGGAAAATTCGCATACCTGGAATTAGCGCCGAAACGTGAGGATCCGTCTGTACGAAATGAAGCTGATAAAAAGTATTTACTGTCATAATTATAATTTACCCTGGCCAGGTATGACAATAGTGTAAAAGTATCATCTCCGGTTGGCTGTACCCCTTCAATTGCGGGGCTCTTTGGTGTAATCAGCGTTATTTGAGCCGGATTGGCGCCGGTTATGTTAGGTACATTATCATTTTGAAAACCTATACCCTGTAAAGTAAGCACGTTATTGGTAGTTTTTTGAGCAGTATAACCCACCAATCCGTCAAAATGATTTTTACCTAACTGTTTGGTATAGTTCAGGGTAAACTCGCCTAGCTGATCGCGGTAGTCAATTGTTTGGCGTATGGCTTTTGCTGCCTGTATTGATTGAGATGAACCCGGTGGGTTTGCACCATTACTGATATTGGTTGGCAGATAATAATTATAGTTTTCGGCGTAGGTTTGCATACCTAAATTAGCGTTAAAACTAAGTCCATCCATAATGCTATAGTTGGCATGCGCGTTATAAGTGGCACGGTCACCTACACGGTTTATCTTTATTAATGTTGCGGTTGCTATCGGGTTTTCAATTGACTGATAAGCATAAGCTGTTGATTGTGCGGCAGCTACGTTTGTAGCAATGCTGCCATCAGGGTTGTAAGCCGGAAAGAACGGCATATATATCAATGCGCCAAATGCAGGGCTATGATCCCAGCGGCCATCCTGCGATTCCTGATTGGTGGTTTGAGTAAAGGCTATGTTGGCCCCTACTTTAAGCCGCTTACCTATCTGTCCATCTATATTAGCACGCAGGTTAATTTTTTTCTGTCCTGTACCTAACATAATACCCGGCTGATCCTGGTAACCAGTACTGAAGTAATACCTTGTACCATTTGAATTACCCGAGAAAGAAAGATTGTGGCTTTGCATTAAAGCATTCCGGTATAATTCATTCTGCCAGTCGGTATTAACAGTCTGGTGAATAAGCGACTGTGTTTGAAAGTTATATAAGTACGGCGGAACACTTACCGAACCAGCGTTACCTACGTTTTTAATGCGTACATCATTCGGGTCAGAATACATCGCATCGTTCCAGGTATGGCCTGTAGTTATCCAAAGATCATGGTATGAATTGTTACGGCCGTCTATCACCAGTTGCGCAAACTGATCTGAATTTAAAAGATCAACTTTTTTTGCTAACTGGTTAATACCAACCTGGGCATCATATTCAAACTTGCCTTTGCTATTTTCTTTTGAACCATGTTTGGTTGTAATGAGCACCACACCGCCAGCTGCCCTTGAACCGTAAATAGCTGCCGATGCAGCATCTTTCAATACATCAATTGATTCAATATCATCTGGGTTGATGAACAAATCGTTACCAGCTGCGTAACCATCAATTACATAAAGAGGGTCTGAACTGGCAAGGAATGATCCAACACCACGTACGTTAATTTTAGTGGTTGAGTAAGGTGAACCGCTAATCTGTGCTACCTGAACCCCGGCTACTTTACCAACAAGCGCCTGGCCAACGGTTGGCGCTGTTAAATTCAACTCCTCCGACTTAACACTGGCAATGGCACCGGTAAAGTCGCTTTTGCGTACTGTTTGGTAACCAATTGCAACTACCTCGTTCAGGATATTAGTTGAAGGCATCAATTTAATAGTTAGCGCGGTTTGGCTACCAACTACAACTTCTTGATTAGTGTAACCAACAAAGGCAAAAACCAGAGTAGCTCCCGGCTCGGCGGTAATGGTAAATTTACCATTGATATCTGTTGCTGTACCTTTATGTGATTTTTTTTCATATACACTTACACCAGGCAAGGGTAAGCCTTTTTCATCAACTACGGTACCTGAAATTTTTACAGGTGCCTCGGCAAGCTTATTAAGCTGCGTTTTTGTTTTGATGTAGTTTGCATGTACGGGTTGTAAAAATGCAAAAAGTATAATCAAAACAGCGTTTATCTTTATAAGATTTTCTTTGAAAAGATTGGGTGTAATCTTTTTATACATATATTTAAATATTGATTGTTAATGGTAACTCCTGAAAGCATTGCAACCGCTTTTCCAGTTATTTGACAATTAATTCCGGACCGGTAGAATATGAGCGTATTCTCCGGTTCATTTCCGCCGGTTTCGATTTAAAAAAAGAACGATTTCTACATAGGCAAAAAATTTATGTTAATAAATATCGTTTTAGCAATATGTGATATTTAATATTTATAATAATATAGTTCATATATTATAAATATTATAATGAAAAGCCAAATTTAATTCAATAGTCTTAAGTAAATGATGCCTGTATGTTAAGTTTATATTAATCACATAAAGGTTACAATCATTAACTATCGGTTATTAACCGCTGTAGTTACAGGGTACAGAAAGAAAATTTTTACCAGGATGTATTGGTAAATGTTATGTTGTTTTTGCGTGAAGAGGATACAGCAATGCCTTTATTAACATCTCCCAAAAATGAAAAGCCTTCCAGTTCGTCTTGCTTCCCATCTATATTTATTTCCTTGATTACCTGTTGAGTACCGGTTTCAATTGATTTTCCAAGATCGATATAAGTGAACCGCCACATCCTGCCCTCTTTTTGGTTTTGAATAAGTACCAATACACCCTTCGATGCTATCCAATGCAGGTTTTGTACCCAAGCTGTGCAGGTAAACTTTTTATATAGCACACCTTTTTCACTTGTTTTGGTTGCTTTTTTTAATGCGGCAGGATCATATAACCTAACCTCATTGCCGTTGTTTCCATAATCAGCAGTGGCCACATACCACTTATTATTATATTTTACATATTCGGGCCGCGTACCTTGTATACAGGCGTCGTCATCAATAGTGTTGATCAGGTTCCCATCAAGCGTGCCCGTTTTTAGCAGGCCTTTCCAGTCAATACAATAAATTACGGCCTTCCATTTTGTGCCCTCATTATTTAAGCGGATGGAATTGCCCATAAAAGTTGGCCCAGTTCCATTATAAGCTAATCCTGTAGGGTGATTGATCACGTCCTGTCCGTCTTTGGTAAGCTTATATTCTTTGTTAATATAGGTCAGGCTATCCCCTACCAGCTTAAATTCGCGTATCATACCGACTTCCCTGTCACCATATAAAAATACCCGGCCGTTTTGATATGATATGCCCTGGCATGCTCCCAATGAATCAATGGTTACAGAACGCGCTATATTCATCTGAACCGCATAATCTAAGAATGACATCAACCCCAGCGATAAAGCGACTGTTAAAGCAATAAATATTTTCTTCATGTTTATGAATATTGTGGGAGACGCAATTGTGCGCCTCTACGATTTTATTTTTTGTAGGAGACGCATAATTGCGTCTCCTTTGGAATATGCAAACTTATATTGCATGTATAAACCCCTCCCGCCTCTGCGCTCAACCTTTCACATCTCTCCCGAGGGGAGGGAATTAAAAATAACCCTATGGGTCAAGCGGTTCATCAGCATCAATCTGTAAAGATGTTATAACCGGGTAAAACTCTTGTTCGGTATCTGACAGGCGTTTGCCTAAAGTATACGGCACATAGCCCAGTTCTTTCTCGCACCTGCCGGCCATGTGTTCTATAGAATAACTCTGCGATTTATCAGTTGAGGTGATACATGGTTTATTAAACGGCATACCATAACGGAATATAATACGTACACAATTACGCATATTGGTAGTCGTATGCCTGGCATGGGGATCAACCAATATGGCATTTTCCGGAACATGCAATTTTTCGACCATAAATTTTTTCATTTCATCAGCCTCGTTATATTTTGTTTTATAAGGATGTACTTTACCACCCGATGTCATGATGAATGGCGCCAAACCTTCAAAATACCTTAATGCGGCTACCCTGCAACGCAACATGCCTTCGGCACTTAATGCAACTCCCGCTACATCAGGGCCGGCACCAGGTATCAGGATCATGGTATATTTATAATTAGCCCAGTTAATGGTTTTTATCCTGTTAAAAGCATTTTTATTGGCCTTTAAGGTCATAGGCTCATCATTGGCAGCGTCGTCCCTTTCATTTATTTCCAGGCAATGCAAAGCGTAATTCATTGATGGGATAAAAAATAGTTTGGTATGCTTACTCTCATCCAGTATGGTTGCAGATGCATCGTAAACCAGGTTAAGGTATGATCTGCTCTTTACATTAAAACTGATAGAATCAATTGCAGGGTAATTTGGTTTCCTGCCTTCGGCATAAACTTCAATGGCATAGTTTATCGCTTTAGCATCCTGCTCCCATGCTTTAACCAGTAGCTGAACAGGTGACAAGCCTTTATACTGGATATAGGTACCCGATGGTATTAAATGCTGCTTTACCAGGTTACCTAAAGCATTATTGGCTTTATACAAACTGGTAAGTCTGTCACCAACCGTTTTAATCTCCTCGTCACTAAACTTAATGGTTTGTGTAAAACACAGAGGGTCTTTACAGGTAGTAAGTGATGATTTGATATTATCAAGCCTGGTTTGTGTTAGTTTTACAAGTTCGGCATCGTTACTGATCAGTTGTTTTGCTGCCGCGTTGTTTTCTAATAACGTTAGCAAATAGTAGTTTTTGGCTTGTACAAAATTGGCGCCGATCAGTTTGTAGTTTGGGTCTGCTGATTGGCCATAGGTGTAAAAAGCAGTAAAACTTAATATTATGAATAGATATTTTTTAAAGTTCATTAGGCAAAGGAATTCTTTTGTTGTTACGTAATGATTAACATCAGTTAATGAAATTGAATAAGGATTAATTAAACCTATTAATCAATCATCATCATCTTTCTTTTTCTTCTCCAATAGTACAAAGGCGCTTCTTTTAGGGGCAGGCATTACCGAATGTTCACCTTTTACAGATTTCCACACTACTTCATTCAAATCCAGATCGGGTACAGCATCTTCTTTTGCAAAATTAAACAGCTCAGACCGGCGGCTGCTTTCATTATTTGCCACATTAACCCGTTCCAGATCAACCTGGGCTGGTTTTAATTTATAAGGGGTAACATCAGCTTTGCTGGTGAAACACTCATACAACGGCATAGCACCGGCATCATATTGGCTCATGGGCGGCAAGCCAAGTATCAGCTCCATGGTTCGTAAAAAGCCCGATGTTGAATACATGGTATGTATAACTGCGTTACGCTTTACATAAGGCCCTACTACAAATGCAGGCGAACGGTGTGCATCTACGTGGTCGGGGCCGTTTTGGGCATCATCTTCCAGTATAAACACAACCGATTCCTTCCAGATAGGGCTTTCAGACAGGTGTTCAATAAACCGGCCAATAGCCAGATCATTGTCGGCAACTGCGGCAACAGGCGATATCTTTCCCTTTTTTTGACCGCTGGTATGATCATTTGATATCCGGATGGTATTAAACTGGGGTACAGCATTTATGGTAAGCAGCGAGTCAAAATCATGCTGCCAGGCATCTACACGCACCTGATCTTTAACATCGAGGTCAAAACCAGGTGAGTGCAGGCAAATGTGCCCCTGTAATGTTTTAATGTTGGCCTTACCATCATCACTAAATTCGCCATAACTGCGGTAGCTGATGCCTGCACGTTTACAGTAATCCCATATAAAACCGTCTCGTGGATAAGTAGCCGGCCGGCCACCCTCAAAGCTTGTGCTTCCACCACGGTTACCATAGCTTGTTGGCCATGTTTTTTCAATTACATCTGTTGCATAGGCGGCCATGCTCCAGTTATGCCCATCGGCGCTAACTTCTGCATCAACATAAAAGTTATCAAGCAACACAAAGTTTTTTGCCAGCGCGTGATGATTTGGTGTAACACGCTGACCAAACAAGCACAGCGTACTATCACCGTTCCCCTCAGGCATATCGCCTAAAACCTGGTCGTAAGTGCGGTTTTCTTTAATAATATAAAAGACATGTTTTATAGGCGATTTTTCACCAAGCTTACGCGGCACCGGGTTCCCGGCTTCACCATCGGCAGTAATAGTCCGTTTATCAGTAAATGGTGTATTGGCGTAAACCTGGCGGGTATACTGTTTTAACTGAGCAGGTTTTGGGGCATCAATAAATGATAAAGAACCCTTAAACAAACCGCCAATATACTGCAGCCTGTTGTTGGCTGAGCTACCGGTTTGATAACCGCTGTTATCGGCTTTTGCAATAGGTTGCGGCCCCTGCGGATTAGCCATTGAGCTTAGGCCCTTTCCATTGGTTACCAGTATTTTGCCGCCTAATATTTTTACATTGGTTGGGTACCAGCCCACCGGGATAAAACCAAGGCTTTTACTATTACCCGATACGGATACATCAAAAACAGCCAGGCAATTATTATCGGCATTGGCAATGTACAATGTTTTTTCGTTGGCGCTTAGCGCTAAACCGTTGGTAGTTGAGCCGGTGAGCCTGGTTGGATATAATGTAGTAGCAACCGTTTCAATTACTTTATTAGTTTTCGTGTTGATAATGGAAACAGTATTATCGTTAGCATTGGCCACAAACAAATTAGTGCCCTGTTTATTTAAAAGCAGTTCGTTAGGATGATCGCCAGCAGCAATACGGTTATCAATAGTTTGTGACGCGGTATTAACCACCACAACTGCCCTACCGCCCCAAAGAGAAACATATAGCTTTGTTTCATCAGGCGAAAGCAGACAACTATAGGCAATTGCAGGTAATTGAACTTTATTAAGTATCCGTTTTGCCTGCGGATCAATGATATACAGCGTACTGTCTTCTTTTGTTACGGTATATAGTTTCGTATTGCTTTTATTAACGGCAATACCAGTTGGGCATATTTTATTTAGCGGCCACGGTGTTCCCAGTTTTATGGTGTCTGCTTTGTTAAGTTTATTATCCTGCAGATGAAAATCCAATATCCAGTTATCATTACCACCAGATGCATACAAGTGCTTTTCATCATTGCTAAATGCCAATCCGTACCATGATTTACGCAATACCTGTTCGTCCAGTAGTTTTTCGCTTTTGGGATCTATCAGCTGCAATGATTGGGTACTTTGACCATTGTTGGTTACTGCCAATAACTTGCCAGATGTACTTAATTGCATATTCAAAGGCAGATCGCCAAGCGGCAAAGAGCGCCCCGCTGGACTTAGCTTCCAACCGTTTGGCAGTATTACCTGCCCTGTACTTTTTACTTTACCCGGTAACTGGGCTATGGAATATGCACTTGCCGCAAGGCACAGGGCAATAGTAAATATTAATTTTTTTATTGAATTATTCATAAGGTCAAAGCAAATTATTAATGTATATTAAAAGATATCTGAGCTCTCACAGTATAACCGTTTTGGCCTACTTCTGATAGATCGCGTACCGCCTCTGAAGGAATTACATTGCTATGGGTTGCATAAAATATGGGGCCACCACAAACCGAAAATGCAAACCTTGAGCCTCTCGGAGCATAATTAACTGAAGGTCCTACCAATAATTTGGCCCCGCCTTCCGCTTCATCAGCCTCCCAAAAACCTTCCAGATCTTCTCCCAGGGCTTCAACACCAGCAAAAAACTGGCCGGTAACGCGATGATGAAAGCCAAAACTGGTAACCAGATCAATACCATCTCTTGATTTATCAAATGCTTTTTCAAAACGCAGGTTCCCTGCAAACTTCCATGAAGCGGCATCGAACGATGCGGTTACACGGCTGAATATAGCTTTCACATTTGTCCAGTCGCGGCCTCCACCTAAGCTCAAACCAATGCGTGGTCCAAATAACTGTTTACCACCTATAAAATCATGCATTACCTCAGCCTGTTGAGCACTTGTAGTTCCCCCGTCACGTGCAAAACCAACAGCTGCATTGGCATATAATGTAAACTGGTTGCCCAGATAGCCTTTAACCGCCAGTTGCTGATCAACACCGTTATAGCCAAATGGCGTTGCTGCCCGCTCGCCATAACTACCCGAATAATTTAAGCTCCAGTATGGTGTGCTACCGGTAAGTGTGTTAACTGAAAATAAAAATGGCTGCGGAGCAGTTGCAAATTCATTAAATGGTTTTACATCTGTAGTGGTTTGTGCCTTTCCTGCTAAACTTAATAGCAGCAATAACAATACAAAGTAAAGCGCTCTTTTCATAATGTGAAATAACCCTCTTAATGTTAAACTATAGTTAAGTAAAAGTAAACAGTATGTTTATTAGCAAATGGTTATAATTTTGTTACAAACACTCAGTAGCTTTTCTGGCCGTAATTGATACGCTTAGTTGCTACAGCAATGGCAATACCAACAGCTAATCCACCAGCAAAATTCCCGGCTTTATTTTATTAACTGGTCATATAAAATTAAGCATCTCAAAATTAATTAAGATACTTTTTTGCTACTGACAAACACCTGTCATTTCCCGGCATTAATTTTAACTTTATAATTTCCCAATTAACACCATTATGAAAGATCATCGCCTGGCCAGTTTACGAATATATAATCAACAAATTTATAAGCCGGAATTTAAGCAACCAGAGGAAGTAGTAAAATACATGGTAGCCATGCAGGCACAGGATTATGCCGGTGCCAAATGGGCTATAGGTTTACGAATGCAAAATGTCGGCGAAAATGCAATAGAACAAGCTATTACTGATGGTAAAATATTACGTACGCACCTGTTAAGGCCAACCTGGCATTTTGTTTCGCCCCAGGATATACGCTGGGTGCTAACCCTTACCGCCCCGCGTATTCACGCCGCCAGCGCTGCCATGAATAAAAAATTCGAACTGAATAACACACTGTTTAATGAAAGTAATAATGTGCTGGCAAATGCTTTACAGGGAAATAAACAGCTTACCCGGCCAGAGCTTGTGGATGTATTTCAACGGGCCGAAATTGCAACTGACGATCTGAGATTTACCTTATTATTAATGCGGGCCGAGCTTGACCAGGTGATTTGTAGCGGGGCCAGAGCCGGGAGACAGTTTACTTATGCCCTGCTTGACGACCGTGCACCGGCCACAGTGCCATTGAAACATGAGGAGGCTTTAACCAAACTGGCACATGGTTATTTCGATAGTCGCGGCCCTGCTACAGTACATGATTTTGCAACCTGGGCAGGACTTACTGTGGCCGATGCCACCACCGGACTTGAAAACGTTAAAGCGGAACTTATTAACGAGGTAATTGATGGTAAAACCTATTGGATGCCCAATAATACGGATATCATGCTCCCTAAAAATCCAAAAGCTTATTTACTGCCGATGTATGATGAGTTTGCCATTGCATATAAGCACCGCGACGCGTTGGTTAATCCTCAATACTTAAAACAGGCGCGCCACGTAATTTTTGAACAGTCCATAGTAGTTGATGACCAGGTGGTTGGTACATGGAAGCGAAGCATTAAAAAAGTTACCGCCGATATTACCCTGAACCTGTTTGGCAAACTTAATAAAACCCAAATGAAAGCGGTTGAAATGGCTATGGAACGGTATAAGAAGTTCTTGTTTTAAGTTTATAAATACATTATAGGGAAAATTGTCCATGTACTAACGAAATTCATCCATGTTACAGTGAGTTTGCAGTATGCAACTTTGTATTGTCAATAATGACAAACTAAAATTACTACAATGACACGTTTAAAAGCTTTAAATCCTGACGAAGCAACAGGCAAAACCAAAGAATTATTTAATGCAATAAAAGGTAAATTAGGTTCCGTACCAAATATGATGCGCACAATGGGTAACTCACCAGCGCTGTTAGAGGGTTATCTTAATTTCAGCGGCGCACTATCGCATGGTACACTTGGCGCTAAAACAGGAGAATTACTGGCACTGGCCGTATCAGAAAACAACAGTTGTGATTATTGTGTAGCCGCACACGCCTATATAAGCGAAAAATTGGTTCACATTGATGCCGACACTATACAAAATGCCCGTAATGCAAAAGCTGCTGATGCAAAAACAGATGCCGCTTTAAAATTTGCTACAGTACTGGTTGCCAAAAAAGGTTTGGTAAGTGACAGTGATGTGGATGCAATTAAGGCTGCTGGTTTTACCGAAGGCGAAGTTGGTGAAATTGTTGGACATGTTGCCCTTAATATGTTAACCAATTACTTTAATAATACAGCCAATACCGAACTTGATTTCCCTGCTGCTAAAGTGCTGCAACACGTTGCAGCATAATAATACATGAATGATAAACAAATAAGGTAACAGTAAGAGCCAAAGCGTTTGCAATGGCTTTTGCTCTATCATTCAATCATTTAAAACTTTAATTATCATGAATTACGCAAAAATTGCTTTTACTGATGCTGTAAGGGGTTTCCAGGAACGCTACGGAAGCCGGGCAAGTTATGGGCGTATGGAAGAGCACAGGTACACTGATGGACTAACAGAAAACGAAGTGGAATTTATAGCCCATCAGGATAATTTTTATATGGCTACCAATAGTGAAAGCGGCTTTCCTTATATCCAGTTTCGTGGAGGGCCAAAAGGTTTTTTGAAGGTATTGGATCATGAAACATTGGGTTTTATTGATTTTGGTGGCAACAAGCAATACATCTCTGTAGGTAACCTGGCCACCAACAATAAAGTATCGCTGTTTTTGCTTGATCAGGCAGCCAAAGCACGGCTAAAGATATTTGCCGAAGCAAGTGTTATATCTATTGAAGATAATTCTGAACTGTTTGACAAGCTTGATCTGGATGATTATAAATTTAGGCCCGAAAGGATAATTTTGTTAAAAGTTAAGGCCTACGACTGGAACTGCCCGCAGCATATTACACCAAGGTACACTTTGGAAGAAATACAGGATGAATTTATGGCACAACATGAGTATATTAACAAATTGAGAAAAGAAAACACCGATTTAAAAGCACAGTTAGCACAATAAATGACAGACTCACAAAATACATTTACACTGGTTGACCCGATAAATGGTAACCTGGCCTTTAAACTGTTTTGGTTTGAGGATAACAGCTATTTTGATCATTTACAACGTAATAATTATTTTTCGGTGATCTGGATAAATGAAGGATCAGGTAAATTAAAGTCTGATTTTTCGGAGTATGATTTTGACGAAAATACTTTGCTGGCCTTTACGCCCTATCAACCCTTTATGCTGGCTTCAGAGAATAAGCTAAGGGGTGTGGCTATACAATTTCATCCCGACTTTTTCTGTATACACAAGCATCATAAAGAAGTATCATGCAGCGGCATTTTGTTTGATAATATATACCACCCTCCTTATATTAAAGTTGATACCGCCAGCGCCGCCACGTTTAATATAATGCTCAGCCAGATAAAAACAGAAATGCAAAACAAAGCAATGGCACAATATGATATATTGGTATCGTATCTTAAAATATTCCTGATCACGGCCTCGCGTTTAAAATCAGAACAACAAGCCATTGAACGGCTATCCGACAATGAAAACAAAGAACCATATATATTAAATGATTTAAAGGAAGCCATAGAAACACACTTTAAAACAAAACACAGTGCAAGTAATTACGCCGATATGCTCAATATATCAGCCAAGGCATTGGCCCGTATCACCAAAGCGCATTTTAATAAAACCATTAGTAACCTTATTGCCGAACGCATTATTATTGAAGCGAAACGCGAATTATATTTAACCAATAAACCGATCAAGGAAATTGCCTATGAACTCGGTTACGAGGACGAATATTATTTCAGCAGATTTTTTAAAACCAATGCCGACGTTTCGCCACAATTGTACAGGGATACAGTTGGCTTTGGTCGGGCAAGCACTTAAATTAAAACTTATCGTATTATATTTGGTTTTCCATTTAAATACTTGTTACCATGCCCGAATTACCCGATCTGCAAGCATTCAGCCATAATCTCGACAAAAAATTAGCCGGTAAAACGGTTAAACAAGTAGCGATTATCAACGCTAAAAAATTAAACGTAACACACAAGCAACTTCAAGATACCCTTGAGGGTCAAAAGCTCGATAAAGTATATCGCGAAGGCAAAGAACTTTATTTAAAATTTTCAAAGGGCGATATCCTTGCCTTACATTTAATGCTGCATGGTAAGCTGGTTTTGTTTACGGGTAAAAACGAAAACAAGTACAACATAATTGAATTGCATTTTAGCGATGATACCGGTTTGGCATTGACAGATTTCCAGGGGATTGCCAACCCTACCCTAAATCCCGAAGAAAAAGATGCTCCCGATGCATTATCAAAGGAGGCAGGTGTCGATTATTTGATCGCGAGACTACAAAAAACAAAGACCAATATTAAAACCATACTACTCGATCAAAAGATCATTCGCGGCATTGGGAATGCTTATGCCGATGAGATATTATGGCATGCGGGCATTTCACCGTTTTCGACAAGCAATAAAATACCGCAGGATAAGCTAAAAGAACTGGTTAAATCAATTCACACCGTGTTAAAGGATGCCGAAAAAGAGATCATCAAAGCAAGTCCTGATATTATTAGTGGCGAAATAAGGGATTTTATGAATATTCACAATTCGAAAAAGACCCACAGCCCAACCGGTGCAGAGATCCTTATTAAAGAGGGATCACGCAAAACATATTATACTGATGAGCAGGAGTTGTATGATTGATTTTGGGGCTTATTATCCCATCATAATGAAAAACATGTCATTGAGGAACGAAGCAATCTCAGTTTGATACTTGTCCTATGAGATTGCCACGCTATCGCAATGACATGATATATAATTGCTTATCTTATTTTAGCTTTTTCACCAATACATTAAAATCCGCCCCAACAACGGGCATCTTTTTCCATTCAGCATCCGGACCCTTTTTATAATAAGTGCCACCATTTAGCAGACCACATGAAAACCCAAGGTTTTTTCCGGGCATTGTACTTAAAAACTCAACAGAAACCAATATCTCTCCTTTTACCCCAATTTTATAAGGTGAAAGGTCAACACTGATCAACTGGTTACTGGTCAACGGGGTATTGGGATCATTTTCCCTTGCTATTGATCCCTTTATTTCTTCCTTAACCAGGTTATCACCCTGCGGCAATTTATCGCCCATAGTGTATACATTCACTTTAAAGGGGATGGTATCCTTACCCAGATTGTCAACATGAAAAGTAAGCTTTAGCAATTCAACCGGTTTACGGCCTGCATTCATCTTAATACCTACCTGGCCACCCTGCACAATATTAAAACTATTATTAGTTGTTCCTGAGCGGGATTTATTACCAATTGTTTTCGTTTTGTCCTGTGCCATACTGCTCAGAACCATAAGGCAAACGAAGCAGGTGAAAAGTAATTTGGAATATTTAACTGTTTTTTCGGATAGTGTGCGATACTGGTTTATCATAAGGCTTTTAATAAAAAAATGTTTAATTAAAAGCAAGACGATGCCATACCCTAATTGGTTGCATAGAAAAAACAATTCTTGCTCTTTATTTCCTGATCATTTTATAATGCCTGATGCCGGCCTCTTCAAACTCGGGCCCCACTTTTTCGAAATTAAATTTTTCGTACAGCGATACAGCCTGTACCTGTGCGTGCAGATAAACATAAGCCGCATCAGCAGGCAGATCATTTAAAACAGCCTGAACCAGGGACTGCCCTATTCCAAATCCTCTGAATTTTTGCAGCACGGCAAAGCGTTCCAGCTTATAGCCTTTATCTGTTTTTCGCCAGCGGCAGGCCCCTGCGGGTTCGCCATCAACAGTTGCCAGGAAATGATTAGATTCTTCTTCAAATTCCCATTCCAGCTCGGGCGGGCAATTTTGTTCCACTACAAAAACTTCGCGCCTTACGGCAAATACTTTATCCAGGTCGGCCTGTGCCGTTACTTTTTCTACTCTTAAGTTTAAGTTTGTGGGCATTGTAATGTGGTTTCGTTTTTAGTATATTTAATTTACTGGTATGATTCTCTTCGGCAGCATCAATTGAGTGCGTACAGGTAATATCATCTTCTTTTTGGGCCAAAATTGCCAATTGTTGATAAAACTTATGCAGTTGATCAAGTTCTTTTTCGGTAATATCCTCAATATCAACCATGCGGTTACTTGCGCCCTGATGCGAGGCCAGCAATTCATTCAACTTTAAATGTATAGCTTTTGAGTCTTTATTCTGCGATTTCTGGATCAAAAAAACCATCAAAAAAGTAACGATAGTTGTACCTGTATTGATGATCAGCTGCCAGGTATCGGAGTAATGAAATACTGGTCCGGTTATTCCCCATATAATAATAACGCTTATAGCAGTTAAAAAAGCTGCGGAACTGCCGGTAGCAATGGTTGCCCAGTTGGCAAACCGTTCAAACAAATTCTTCTTTTTTTGAGTCATTATTTCGGTTTATTACAAAGTATATAAACAGCAAAGCGCCATTACAACAAATGTAATGACGCTTTGTTAATTTTTAATGAATATTATAATTTGCTGTTTACGTCAACACAGTTAAGGTCTTCAAAAGCAGCCGCTAATCTTTTAACAAAAGTTTCTTCGGCTTTGCGTAACCATACGCGAGGATCATAATATTTTTTGTTTGGAGAATCTTCGCCTTCAGGGTTACCAATCTGATGCTGCAGGTAAGCTTCTTTTGATTGGTAGTAATCTTTTATACCTTCCCAGAAAGCCCATTGCATATCAGTGTCAATATTCATTTTAATGGCACCGTACGAAATGGCTTCGCGGATCTCTTCCTGGCTTGAACCAGAACCACCGTGGAATACAAAATTGATAGGTTTTTCGGTAGTTAAACCAAATTGTTTTTTCAAATACTCCTGTGAGTTATGCAATATAACAGGTTGTAATTTAACGTTGCCTGGTTTGTAAACACCATGTACGTTACCAAAAGCAGCTGCCACGGTAAAACGCGGGCTTACTTTTAAAAGATGCTCGTATGAATAAGCCACATCTTCTGGTTGAGTATATAAACGTGAGCTATCAACATCAGAGTTGTCAACGCCATCTTCTTCACCACCGGTTACACCTAATTCAATTTCCAGTGTCATACCCATTTTAGCCATCCGGGCTAAATATTTTGCAGAAATTTCGATATTTTCTTCAATAGGCTCTTCTGAAAGATCAAGCATGTGCGATGAAAAAAGTGGTTTACCTGTTTCGGCAAAGAATTTTTCGCCATGATCCAACAAACCATCTATCCATGGTAAAAACTTCATTGCAGCATGGTCAGTATGTAAAATTACAGCTATACCATAATACTCTGCCAGTAAATGAACGTGCCTGGCTGCGGATACTGCACCTAAAATGCAGGCCTGAAGTTTTGAATTATCCAATGATTTACCAGCATAAAACTGTGCGCCGCCATTTGATAGCTGGATAATTACCGGAGAGTTTACCAGCTTAGCCGTTTCCATAACTGCATTAATGGTATTTGTACCAATAACATTTACTGCCGGTAAAGCAAACTGGTGCTTTTTAGCTACTTCAAATAGTTCCTGCACCTGATCGCCGTACAGAACACCTTTATAATTTTTTAAATCCATGAGCTTTTATTTGGGCCTCGAAGTTATAAAATTTCTTGGTTTCGGGCATAAGTATCTGATTATTTGTTGCGATTTAACTTCTGCATAACGTTAATTATACACATTGCAAAAAAAAAATAGTTTTATATATAAAACTCATAACTTATAACCGCTTACTTGTATAATATTTTTTGTTTCTTTGTAGTCAATTGAAAGAGCTAGACATAGATATGGCGTGGTTTAAACGAGAGTTGAAAGGGATAATTACGACTACTGAGGAAAAGAAAGAAACCCCTGATGGTATCTGGAATAAATGCCCGAATTGTAAGAAACCCCTGCATTATTCTGAGCAGGTTGAGAATCAATATGTTTGCCATTACTGTGGCTATCACCTGCGCATAGGTTCAAAAGAATATTTTGCGATACTATTTGATAATAACGAATTTACAGAGTTATTTGCCAATCTTACTTCAGGCGACCCTCTGCATTTTGAGGATACAAAAAAATATACTGACAGGCTAATTGAAACTCAGTTTAAAACCGGGTTAAAGGATGCTATACGTGCAGGTGCCGGTAAAATAGACGGGCAGGATCTGGTAATTGCCTGTATGGATTTTAATTTCATAGGCGGTTCGATGGGATCAGTAGTAGGCGAAAAAATTGCACGGTCAATTGATTACTGTATTGCCCATAAAGTTCCGTTCCTGATGATATCAAAATCTGGCGGGGCAAGGATGATGGAAGCCGCGTTCTCTTTAATGCAGATGGCTAAAACATCTGCAAAGCTGGCTTTGCTATCACAGGCTAAAATACCGTACATATCTTTATTAACCGACCCTACCACCGGTGGTGTTACTGCATCATATGCTATGCTGGGCGATATTAATATTGCCGAACCTGGTGCTTTGATAGGCTTTGCCGGCCCAAGAGTAATTAAGGAGACTATTAAAAAAGATTTGCCTAAAGGGTTCCAGACCGCTGAGTTTGTTCAGGAACACGGGTTTCTTGACTTTATAGTTGACCGTAGAGAAATGAAAGAAAAACTGGCTTCGTTTATAAAGATGATGGCCGGTTAATCCAGGTTTTATAAATAGAAAAAGCGCAGGATTTAGTCCTGCGCTTTTTTTATTTCAGACCAAGGGTTAAGTCCCAAGTCCTACTGTCCCTTCAAGTGCGCCACCACCCTCCACATTCTGATCTGGAAGATCGGCAAGGCTACCGTCCCAATGCAGGATTTTCAGATTTTCTCTATTAGGCCCGTTCCTTTCAAGACAATGTGCACTTTGATGGAGACCTATATCAACGTTTCTGTTAATTTCCCATATTCCTTTGTTGCCATCCTGTTTTCGGGCAGGTCCCCAATAATCGTTCATCACTTTATCCTCCTAATTTTGGTTTTAATAGTTTCAATTGAATAAAATTGTCATATACCTTCGGTACCCGGTTCATGACCAACCATGCGGACGGTGGTATG
>Ga0193717_1000196_pt1 | contig 49878 bp, 45 predicted proteins | sample U2c2metaG_FD_145900 | JGI IMG/M metagenome (GOLD analysis project Ga0193717, IMG submission 145900) | Soil microbial communities from a riparian zone of the East river system, Colorado, United States - U2c2 | ecosystem: Environmental > Terrestrial > Soil > Riparian zone | place: USA: East River... | reverse complement strand
CAAGGGCGCCTTTGGCGTCGCCTTCGGCGATCGAACAAGTTCGACCCTTGACACCCACCACGTCGACCAGGGAAGGACGCAGCTACGCGGATCCGCGCTGACGTGTGAGCTGCATCCAGGGGAATCCGTTCGCCCGGGTGGTTCGTGCGGGATGTTCGGCCCTTCCGCTGATTCGGCCGGCCCGGGTGGTGCCGGTTCCGAGGTGGCCCCATCCAGACCTACAGAAGTCGCGAAACCCTGTCCAGTAACCGGTTTCCGGGTGGTTTCTGTGGGTTCTGTGGGTCTGGGTGGTGGGCCGTGCTGGAGATCGTGGCGTGGTTCGGTCGGCTGCCGGTTTGTGGGACCGATACCGGTCTACTGGGCGCTATCGGTCGAACAATCCGCTATCGGCGGTGGGCGCGTCCGGGTGGATGCCGGGTCGTTGGGCCGATGCCGGTCTGTAGGGCGGTATCGGTCGAGCAGGCGGGTATCGGCCGGGGTGGTTCACTGGCTGGTCCGCCTGGTGGTGTGTTCGTTCCGTCAGGTGGTTCGACAGTGGGTGACCCGGACGCCCAGCACTCAGCAACCTCCCGGCCAGGCACCGGAACCTCCCGGCCAGCACCGGCACAGGCGTGCAACCGCTGCACCCAGGGCACCGGCGGGAGGTTACTGAGTGGTGGCGGTCCGGACCCGTCCTGCCGACCGCACTCAACCCGGAGCCGCCGAGACGACTGGCCACCGGTGTCGATCGCGCCGCTCCGGAAGGACGTCTATCGGCTTCCCGGTATGACCGGCAGCCAACCTCGGTGATTCACCCGGGCGGCGCCCCCAACGTAACTCCCTGAATTGTGGCCGTACTTCTCAGCGGCTCCGGGCGTAGCTGCGTCCTTCCCTGGTCGCGGTGAGGTGTGTCAAGGGTCGAACTTGTTCGAGCCCGAAGGGCCGCGAAGCGCCCTTGACTCACCTCACCGCGACTAGCAAAATCACGCAGCCCGGCGACGCGAACCACATTCACCTATGCATCCGCGAACCACATGCACCTACCCGCGAACCACCTCGCCGGTGGAGCGGCGTACGGGGTGGTGAGACGCGGCGGCGGGGGTCGGGGAGGCTGGAATAAGGTTGGGGTATGCAATTTGCGTCGGTTGATGCTGGGTTGGTGCCTGGGGTTCCCAGTTTGGAGGAGTTGCGGGGGCTTAAGCCGCTGCAGCAGCCGGAGTGGCCTGATGGTGAGGCGTTGGAGCAGGTGATCGGGCAGTTGCGGAAGCTGCCGCCGCTGGTGTTCGCGGGTGAGTGCGACGACCTGACCACCAAGATCGGCGCTGTCGCCCGCGGTGAGGCGTTCCTGCTGCAGGGCGGGGACTGCGCCGAGACGTTCGACGGGGTTACCGCGGAGAACATCCGGGCCAAGCTGCGGGTGCTGCTGCAGATGTCCGTCGTGCTCCAGTACGCCGCGAGTGTGCCCGTGGTGAAGGTGGGCCGGATCGCGGGCCAGTACGCGAAACCGCGGAGCAGTGGCGACGAGACCCGCGACGGGGTCACGCTGCCGTCGTACCGGGGTGACGCCGTGAACGGGCTCGAGTTCACCGAGAAGTCGCGGATCCCGGACCCGGAGCGGTTGCGTGGGGTCTACAACGCGGCTGCCGCGACGCTGAACCTGACCCGCGCGTTCACCACCGGTGGGTACGCCGATCTGCATCAGGTGCACGCCTGGAACACCGACTTCGTGCGGTCGTCCCCGGTCGGGCAGAAGTATGAACGGCTCGCCTCCGAGATCGAGCGCGCACTGGCGTTCATGCGGGCCTGCGGTGCGACCTCGGACGAGTTCCGCACGGTCGACTTCTACGCGTCCCACGAGGCGCTGATCCTGGAGTACGAGCACGCGCTGACGCGGATCGACTCCCGGACGGAACTCCCGTACGACGTGTCCGGGCACCTGCTCTGGGTGGGGGAGCGGACCCGCCAACTCGATGGTGCGCATGTGGAGTTCCTGGCGTCGCTGAGCAACCCGCTGGGCGTGAAGATCGGGCCGACCACGACGCCGGAGTACATCCGGGCGCTGATCGACAAGCTGAACCCGAAGGGCATCGAGGGCCGGCTCACGTTCATCACCCGGATGGGCGCGGGCAAGATCCGCGACGGGCTGCCGCCGCTGCTGGAGGCGGTCCGGGATCACGGTTCGCCGATCGCGTGGGTGTGCGATCCGATGCACGGGAACACCTACGAGACCCCGAACGGGTACAAGACCCGCAACTTCGACGACGTGATCAACGAGGTGCAGGGCTTCTTCGACGCGCACGAGCAGGTCGGGACCTGGCCGGGCGGCATCCACATCGAGCTGACCGGCGACGACGTCACCGAGTGCCTCGGCGGGGGTGAGGAACTGGTCGCGGAGGACCTGGTCAACCGGTACGAGACCGCCTGCGACCCCCGCCTGAACCGGCACCAGTCGCTCGAGCTCTCCTTCCTGGTAGCGGAACGCCTCCGCGCCGCCCGCGCATGACCGGCGTGATCGATCTGCGGTCTGACACCGTTACACGTCCGTCGGCCGGGATGCTGGCGGCGATGACGAGTGCGCCGGTCGGGGACGACGTGTATGGCGAGGACCCGACCATCGCCGAGCTCGAGGCCGACGTTGCGGGGCTGCTCGGGCACGAGGCCGGCTTGTTCGTCGTCAGCGGTTCGCTGGCGAACATTCTCGGCGTACGCGCGCTGGCGGCTCCCGGGACCGAGGTGTTGTGCGAGGCGAGCGCGCACGTCGCCCGGGCCGAGCTCGGGGCGCACGCCGCCGTCAGCGGCGTCACCACCCGAACGTGGAGTGCGCCCGGCGGGCAGATCGACCTCGAACAGATCCGCGCGCTGATCGCCCCGGATCTCGGCCCGTACTTCGTGACCACGGCGGCCGTGTCCGTCGAGAACACGCACAACTTCGGCGGCGGCACGATCCAGACCGGGTACGACGCTCTGGCCGACGAACTGCAGTCGGCGGGGGTCCCGTTGCACCTGGACGGCGCTCGCCTGTGGAACGCGTCGGTGGCGTCCGGAGTACCGGTGGGCGCTTATGCGTCGAGGGCTGCCGCGGCGAGTGTTTGCCTGTCGAAGGGACTGGGCGCGCCGGTCGGATCCGTGCTGGTGGGATCGGCTGAGCTGATCAAGGAAGCCCGGGTCTGGCGGAAACGACTGGGTGCCGGGTGGCGGCAGGCCGGAGTACTGGCTGCCGCCGGCCTCTATGCGCTCCGCAACAACGTCGAGCGCCTGGCCGAGGATCACGCTCACGCGCGGCTGATCGCGGAGGTGCTCGCGGACGCCGCGCCCGGGTCGATCAAGCCGGACCAGGTGGACACGAACATCGTCGTCGCCGACCTGGCCGCGACCGGCAAGTCGGTCGCCCAGGTGATCGAGGAAGCCAAGGTCGAGGGTGTCCTGGTCGGCGGAGTCGGTGCCACCCAGCTCCGCCTGGTCACCCACCTGGACGCCTCCACAGCAGCCTGCCGCCAAGCCGCCGAAACAATCGCCCGCCTCCTTCGCTAGCGTTTCCGGTCCGCCGAGCCCCCGGACCACGTTGCGATGGGTGACCGGTCGGATCTCAATCCCTGAACTTCCAGACGTGCGCCGACGGGCTCGGGGACTGAGCACCTGTGGGGGCGAGATAGGCTTCTGGTGTCTGGTCGGAGCGTTCGGGGAGAGCCGTGCGAGAGATCGTCGTGTTCAGCGGTAGTGCGCATACAAGCCTCGCCGAGCAGATCTGTAGTGATCTCGGTGTAGAGCTGTCGCCGGTGGAGATCCATCGTTTCAGCAATGACTGCCTGCAGGTCCAACTGCAGGTGAACTGCCGGCAGCGGGACGTCTACATCGTCCAGCCGCTGGTGCCGCCGACCCAGGAGCACCTGATGGAGCTGCTCCTGATGATCGACGCGGCCCGCGGTGCGTCGGCGGCCCAGATCACCGCGGTGATGCCGCACTACGCGTATGCGCGCTCCGACAAGAAGGACGCGTCCCGGATCTCGATCGGCGCCCGGCTGGTCGCCGATCTCCTGGTCGCGGCCGGGGTCGACCGGGTGCTGACGATGACGCTGCACGCGCCTCAGGTGCACGGGTTCTTCTCCGTCCCGGTGGACCACCTGACGGCGATCGGCGTACTGGCGGACCACTTCCGGGGCACCGACCTGACCGACACGGTCGTGGTCAGTCCGGACCTGGGCAACGCCAAGACCGCGACCCAGTTCGCGCGGCTGCTCGGCCTGCCGGTGGCCGCGGGCAGCAAGCAGCGGTTGTCCGACGACAAGGTCGTGATCGACGCGATCGTCGGCGACGTGGCGGGCAAGAAGGCGATCATCCTGGACGACGAGATCGCGACCGGTGGTTCGATCATCGAACTGCTGGACCGGTTGAAGGATCTCGGCTGCACCCAGGCCGCCGTGGCGACGACGCACGGGCTGTTCGCGGGTAAGGCGGTGGAGCGGCTGCGGTCCCACCCGTCGATCACCGAGGTGATCAGCACCGACACGGTCCCACGCCCGGACGGATTCCCCGAACTGCAGGTCAGCTCGGTCTCCGGACTGTTCGCCGAGGCGATCAAACGCATCCACGAAGGCGAGTCCGTCAGCAGCCTCTTCGACGGCGTAGACCCCACCCACGGCCCACCCCAACCAAAACTCCCCTTCTAAGCTGTTCCACAGGCGAGCGAAGCGGTTCCCCAGTCGGCGTGGTCGCTGTTCTTGCCGTTGCCGCCGTCCGTGGTGGCCAGGGTGAGGCGTTTGATGCCGGTGACATCGAGGTCCAGGTGCGTGGCGGTGTCGCCGGCGCGGATGACCGGCGTACTGGCCAGGGTCTGGCCGTCGCCGACCACCACGAAGGTGACCGAGCCATCGCCGGTCTCGGTACCGTCGTCGACCCCGACGTCCGCGACGAACCGCGTGCAGGCGCCACCCAGCCAAGTGGTCAGTGAGCTCGCCGCGTGCGAACCGATGCCCTTGGCAAACGTCTTGCCGGCGATCGACAGCGTCCCCGGCGGCTGGTCGCCACCATGACTGTTGTCCCGCTGCTGCGGTCGACCGTAGCCGTTGATCTCATCCGTCCAGGGCAGATCACTCACGTACGTCGCTCCGCGTGGCGGCAGCGGTTCCGCGAAGATCGACGTGGCTCCGGCGGAGTGGATCGACCGCCCGTCCGGTGCCGTGTATTTGCCGGCGACAACCAGTTCGACATCACCCCGGGCGCCGCCCGAGCCTAGCCTCAACGTCCAGCTCCCGCTCACGCTCTCCCCATCGTTCAGCCGGTTCCTCGTTACCGGCGCACCCGCGACCAGCGTCCACCCGCCGGGCACTTCCGGCGCCAGCGTGAGGTTGCGCACAGGACCACCCGTCCGCGCAACGAAGATCCCTTGCACCTTCACAGTCCCACCCGTGACGATCTCGCTCACGGACGCGTCCACCAGCACCGTCGTGCTGGGTGCGACCCGATGCGGCTGGTCGCAGGTGACCCGACCAGCGGAGTACGGGCAGGCTTGCAGCGCGAAGCCGCCATGATTGCCGATAGCAACCGATAGCTGATCTGTTGCCCGCCGCACCGATGACGACCGGGCCAGCAGCCGCCCGTTGTCCGCGATGACCTCGACCAGCCACTGCCGGTTCCCACCCATGAACGACAGCGGTACCGCGACCGTACCCGCGCCACCTGCGCTGATCCCACCGGCGAACCACCGCGAACCACTCCGCCGCGCCATCACGACGTCCGAGCCAGGTGCTCCCGCGACCAGTCGCGTCTCGTCCCAGCTCGTCGGCAGTTGCGCGAGGAACCGCGCACCCTCCGGCTGCGAGGCCAGCTCCTCGGGCGAGCTGACGATGTGCGTCCAGCCGGACTCGTAGACGACCGGCAGCGCGAGCTCGTGCGCGTTGGTGGTCTGCGGTTTCGGGTTGGCGGCCGTCGCGAACCGGGTCGGCGTGTAGTCCATCGAGCCGATCACGTTCCGGGTGAACGGCAGGATCGTGTTCCGCGTCGCGTTCAGCCCGTTCTCCTCGCCGCGGACGCCCTCCATCGTCATCAGGTGCGGCCAGGTCCGGGCTAGCCCGTGCGGCACGGTCGAGCCGTGGAAGTTGATCATCAGCTTGTACTTCGCGGTGTCGGCGAGGATCGCGTCGTACCACTGGTAGCGACCCTGGGTGTCGGACTCCATGAAGTCGACCTTCACCCCTTTGACGCCCCAGGCAACCAGTTTGGTGAACCAGTCGTCGCGTTGCGCCTGGCTCTGCAGGTTGGTCCAGTGGAACCAGATCAGCACCTCGACGCCGCGAGCCCGCGCGTACCGGGTCAGCTCCGGCAGCCAGGCCGGGCTCCACCCCTCGTCCACGAGCACATACTTCAGGTTGTTCTTGGCCGCCGCGTCCACGTAGGCCTTCTGGCGTTCGAAGTCACGAGGGCTGGAGTTCTCGGCGAGCCAGGACCAGGACGACAACCCGGGCTGGATCCAGCTCGTGTCCGTGAAGCGCGCCGGGTCGGCGAGGTCGTCCACCAGGGTCGAGGCGGTGACGGTGGCGAGGTCGCCGACGATCATCGTTCGCCAAGCCGTTGCCAACGGCCCCGACGACACCACCTGCGCGTCGGCGAGCTGGACGTCGTACCGGCTGGAGCCCTGGGTGTGCGTGAGGCGCGCACCGGAGTACCGGCCGTCGAGACCGGATTCGGCCAGCAGCGCATAGTTGCCCCCGGCCCGGAACAGCGCGGGATGCCCGAACTGCCCGGTCGGGGCAGTGGCGGCGGTCGCCTGCGCGTGCTCGTTCTCGTGCTGCGCGTTGTAGGGCTGCAACCAGTTGGTCGCGTCGGCGGCGAATTCGTAGCCGCCCGTCTCACGCTGGACGGCGACCGGACCGGGCAGCTCGTACCGGAACGCCACGCCGTCGTCGGACACCCGCACGACCAGCGCGAAGGAGCCGCTCGCGTTGCCGAACGTCAGCCGGCTCTCCTGCTGGAACACGGTCCGATCCCGCTGTTTCCCGGTCGTCATCCGGTACGACGTACGCAGCGTCTGGTGGCTCTCACCGGTCAGCGCAAGGTCCTTCGACAGGTCGCCGGCCGCGGTCACCACGCCGAGATCCGCGACGCTGACCACCTCGGCGGCCTTCGAGGTGACCTCGAGCCGGAGCCGACCGTCGACCAACTCCACGGTCGCGCCGACGGAAGCCACGCCGGGCAGTACCCACGAGGTGTCCGGGCCGGCTGCAGCAGCTGGAACGGCTGGAACGGCTGGAACGGCTGGAACGAGGAGAGTCAGCGGCAGGAACGACGAGAGCAGCTTCAGCATCGGCGAGGTCCTCACGATCGGTGAACGGGCGAGTACACCAAGTCGCGCTCACCGTAAGAGGTGGTGTTGATTGCTGCAAGATCCCGTGCAGAAATGTCCGGATGCGGACTTAGGGCACGCCCTACCCCAGCTCCAGCGTCGTGGTGGCGAAGATCCCGGCCTGATCGACGTCCGGCGCCGGCCCGCCGGCGTACATCCGCGCACACTCGAAAGTCGGCACCAGCCCGAACCGCTCAGCCAGCCTCACCGCTGGCGCATTGACATCCGGTACGTCGATCGCCACCTCCTCACCTGGCCCCACGAGCCCGGCGAGCACCGCCGAGGCGATCTCGTCCGACGCCGCGTACAGCGGCCCGACCCGCGAGCCGGAGTCGGTCGGCCGCAGTACGCCGAAGCCCGCAAGCCGGCCGTCCTGGATCGCTACGAGCGATCGGTGCCCAGGCAGATTCACCCAAAGCGACAGAAAGGCATCCCGCTCCGCCGGGAAGAACCGGCGGTCGTACTCGGCCAGTTGCCGGAACGGCACCGACCGCGCGTCCACCAGTTCGACCCCGCCCGGCGTCTCACCGACAGCCGGGACGCCGGAGTAGCGGACGTGGTTCAGCGCCCGCTGGAACCCCGACTTCTGGTAGTTCTCCTGCTGATCGACCACCCCGTCCAGCCCGACCGTCCGCCCGACGAGGTGGTCCATCACCGCGTTCCACAACTGGATCCCGTACCCGTGTCCGCGCACCTCCGGCCGAGCGATGTAGAACCCGAGGAAGCCGTAGTCGGTGCCATAGCGAACGCCCGAGCAGCATGCGATCGGCTCGCCATTCAGCCGCCCGACCAGGAACCCCGAGGGGTCGGCCGCACCGAAGGCCAGCACGTCCGACCGCCCCGGATCCCATCCTTCGTCAGCAGCCCACCGCCGCATGGTCAGAAGGTCCGCCGCACTGGCCGCCAAGATCTCCAGCTCACTCATGGAGCGAGCCTATTCACCCCTCACAACACAGGTGGTGCAGCCACTCGGGCTCATGCCACCAGTACTCCGGGTCGTGGGCGTGCGCCTGCTCCCGAGTCAGCGGCTGCGGACCATTGCCCGCAGCAACCAATGACGTCTGCCGAGCATTGAAGGGCTCGAGCAGCTGGTCGACGGTGTGCAGCTTCCCGGCCACCATCACCTGCTGGACCGCAGCCGCATGCGTGATGTCCGCCAGCGGATTGCCCCGCACGAACGACAGATCCGCTTGCGCCCCCGCCCGTACTACGCCGAGCTTGTCCTCCAGGTTCAACCATCTCGCCGGGTTGCGGGTCGCTGTGGTCAGTGCCTCGTACGGGGTGAATCCGCCAGCCACCATCGACCGAAGGTTCGCGTGCAGCGAGATCGCGATGTTGTCCAGCGGTGAGTCGGTCCCAGCGATCACGAAGCCGCCGCCGCGGTGGATGCGCAAGACCATGTCTACGTTGCCCTTCAGCAGTTCCCGGGTGGTGATTCCCGCCGGTCCCGCGGCGGTGTTCACCTTGGCCTGGAGCGCGGCGTACTCCCAGGCCGGGTAGAGAGTGGTGGTCCGCGGGTCGGTCACCAGCGACGGGTCGTCGACGTGGGCCATCGTCGAGGTGAACAGCGTCGGAGTGACGGACAACCCGGCACTCGTGAACAGCGTGACCACATCGGCATACGCCCGGCCGAGCCGGCTGACCGTGTGCGAGTAGCCGAGCCGGTTGGTCGCGCCAGTGTGTTCCATCCCGTCCATGCCGAGGTGTTCGGCCGGGTAGAGGTAGTGCGACGACAACTGCAGCCCGAGCCGGTGAACCGCGGCGATCGCCCGTCGCTGATACTCGATCGGCAGCCGCACGTACGTCTTCACCAGGTCGTACGCGAGCCCTTCCACCCGGTCGAGTTCCAACCCGAGTTGCCGCAGCGACAAGGTCGGTCTCATGAAGTTGTAGTAGACCCGCGAGCCGTCGATCGCCTCGCCCGTCGCGAAGTACCGGGGCCCGGTCAGAGAGCCGTGCGAGAGCGCTTCCCGAGTCTCCTGCATCTGGTATGCGGGATCGCCGGGAGAGCGCGTACTCGTGATCCCGTACGCCAACCAGAGGTTGCCCTGCCGGGCGCCCCACGCCCGGCCGCGAAGGTGCCAGTGGACGTGCGCATCGATCAGCCCCGGCATCACGGTCAACCCCGACGCATCGATATCGGCCTCACCTCGATGTGGCCGGACTGCCGCGATCTTGGCCCCGTCCAGTACGACGTCGACGTCGGGCTGTAGCTCCTTCGCCCGGCCGTCCCACAGGGCGCCGGCGTGGATCGTCAGGTGCTGGTTGACCTTGGCCCGTTGCCAGGTCAGGTCGAGCTTCACCGTCCGCGGACGTGATCCCTGCACATCGACGCGGCGCAGTTGGCCGTTGTGCAGATAGAGCAGAGTCCGTTCGTCCTGCCAGACCGGCGAGTCGGTGACCTCGTCGGTGATCGCCCGCGGGTTCCCGGTGAACCGCCCGCGCCTGTCGACCGGTACGACGTACAGGAGGCTCTCGACGACGAAGGCGAGCCATTTGCCGTCGGGGGAGAACACCGGGCCGTCGTCGCCACGGGTAGCCAGCGATCGGAACGGCATCGGCTCGACGTACTCGAAGGCGGTGGTGGCGACGTCGACGTACAGGAGCTGGCTGGTGCCCTCGCGGAAGCGCTTGGAGAACGGTTTCACCGCCGCTAGAACGATCGTCCGACCGTCGGCGGACCAGCTCACCCGGCCCGGTTGGAACAAGGTCGGCGTCAGTTGGCGAACCTGGTTCGAGGCCAGCTCGAGGACCCAGGCGATGCCGTCCTGGTCCTGGTACGCGACCTGCTTGCCGTCCGGGGAGAACCGTGGCGCGGTCTGCGCTCCGGGCAACGAAGAAAGCTTGCTGTCGGCCCCGGTGGCGAGATCGTGCAGCCAGAGGTCCGCAGTACCGTCCCTATCGCTTGCATAGAGCAACTTCTTGCCGTCGGGTGAGAAGTCCGGATCCGAGTTGAAGTAGCCGTCGGCAACGACCTTGCGCGGCGCTGTCCGCCCGTCGGTTGCTGCCAGCCACAACGCGTTCAGCGCACGAAAGGCGAGCAGACGTCCGTCCGGCGACACTGTCGGACTCGCGATACCCAGCACTGGCCGGCGCTTGGTCGACTCGATGTCGGGCGCCTTCGGTCGCGGCCTGCGCGACGTCACGGGCACGGATGCGGTGAAAGGCACGACCGCGTGAGCGCCGCCGATCGTGTGCAGCAGCACCCTGCCGTCGGCGGTGTAGTAGAGCTCGTTCGCCGACGCCCACGAAGGCGGTACGGCGAAGACGTCCTTGCCGCTGGTGACGGTCTGATCGCCGACCACCAGATCCGAAGCCGGGCCGCTGTTCCGGACATACGCAAGCTGTCCCGAAGGAGAGTAGGCCGGACCGTAGACGGCGAACCCAGTCTGAGCCGGTACGGCGATCCGCCGCTGGCCGGTGGCGAGATCGAGTTCGACGATCGAACTGGAGTCGACAGTGAAGGCGATCTTCTGGCCGTCCAGCGACGCGACCGGTTCGGCTTCCTCGGTGGGGTCGTCGGTGAGCGCGACGATGCCGCCGGTCGCCAGGTCGAGCCGGTGGATGCCGTAGCTGCCGCTGCCGCCACGGTCCGACGAGAAGACGACCGAGCGGCCGTCGGGGGAGAAGTGCGGCTCGCGGTGGTCGAATCTGCCGGTGGTGAGTTGCCGCAGTCCGGTGCCATCGGGGTGGATCGACCAGAGGTGGAAGTTGCCGTCGCGGTACGACTGGAAGACGAGTTGCTGCCCGTCCGGCGCCCAGCGCGGCCGGGTCGCGTCCTGCAGGTCGTCGGTGAGCCGCCTCGACCGGCCGCCGGCCGAGGGCGTCACCCAGATCGCTGTCACCAGGTCGAAGGCGAGCCAGGCTCCGTCCGGCGAGACCGCCACCATGAAGTTGGTGCCTTCGGTCAACGTCGCCTGGTTCGCTCCTGTACGGCGGCCGTCGGTACTGCGCGCGTCGGCCGTACTGCGGACCTCGGCGGCAGCCGGGCCGATCGGCAGGGAGCCGGCGGCAGCCACTCCGCCGGTGAGTTGGAGAGCCCGGCGCCGGGAGAGACTCCACGAACCAGGGGCTTCGATCTCGGGGTCGTCGTGATTCACAGGCCGTTCCAATCCCTCGAGGGCGGTGGGGATGGTCCGAATCTGCCAGCAGCGTCGCGAGGCGATGAACCTGTTTCGCGTGCCGCTCGGTGAGCGGCTGGTTCGCTGCGACGAACGGCGGCGTTCTATCGTCAGCGCCATGAATTCTGTTTCACCCCGGGTCCGCGGAGGCCTCGCCGCTGTCGCTTGTCTGGTGATCGCGCTGGTCGCGGCATTGGCGGTCGACAGTCGGCTCGACCGGCACTGGGTGGTTCGCGGGATCACGCTGCTGATGGCGTTCGGGTGTGCCGCAGTACTCGCGGTCGATGAGGGGCGGCGAGCCCGGCGGCTCATCGGGGTGGTCGGGCTCCTGATGTTCGGGTTCGTGTTCCCCGTGACGTCGACGACGTGGGCAACGCCGCCCGAGATCGACTTCGCTCTGTCCGTGGCGGATGGAGCGGAGGCCGCGGCGACGAAGGCGGCCCAGAGCGTGGTCACCGTCGAGGACGTCCGCGCCGCGGCGGAAGCGCGCGGGGGAGCGGTCGGCACCCTCAAGACCGACCGCAGCCCCGAGATCCGCGGCGCCGACGCCTTCCCGGTGATCGTCCGCGCCAGGCCCGACCAGGGCCGCCCCCGAGCCTGCATCACCTTCACCTACGGCCTCACCGCCCACATCCGCCCCTGCTGAGTCCCCCTCCAAACGCCTTACGTCCGAACAACCGAGGGGCAGGCCCCCGGCTTCTTCGGACGCAACGGATCAGGGGAGCTCGTACTCCGGGGCCAGGTGCTCGGCGCGGGTGAAGGGGTCCCAGGTGATCGGGGTTCCGTCGAGTTGCGCGGCGACCACCTGCAGGCCTGCCTCCCACCCGGCGGCTGCGGGGCCGGCGGCGTCGCGGTCGCTCAGCACATTGGTGAACACCAATCGGCAGCCGTCCGCAGTACCGACGATCTCCCAGCTGAGGATCTCGCCCAGCCACTCGTACTCGAGCACGTTCGGGGGTTCGTTCCGCAGCATCCGCCCGTTCGGCTTGGCATCCGGGTCGTCCGTGATCCCGTACCGCCGCCGCTGCTCATCCGTCACCCCGAAGAACAACTCCTTCCCAGCCGCCCGCGTCAGGTCCACCACCGCGGGAAACCAGGCAGCCAACCGCTCAGGATCCGTGATCGCCTGCCACACCTTCTCCGGCGGATGCCCGAACAACCGGACAAACCGGATCGCCACCCGCCCGTCCTCGGTCGCGTACACAGTGCCCCGACTGGTTTCCATACCTGGAATATAACCACCAAGGCATACGCCAGCAATTCCACAGAGTGAGAAATCGATTTCCAAACCGCCACGGGGACACTCGCGGAACCTAGGCTCGGGGGCATGACCCTTGGGAAGCTGTCCGGAATCAGTGCGATCTCCGACGTGGAGACGCGCTCCATCAGTGCGGAGAACCCGACCGGCGAGCCCGGCCAGGGCGGACGGCGTACTGAGGGGACCGGGGCGAAGGCGGCCCGGGATCTCGGCCTCGGATGGAAGGTCTCGCCGTCGATCGAGCTCGCGGCGGGAGAGAGCGCGACGCTGGCGGATATCGCCGGGCCCGGGTGCATCACCCACATCTGGCTCACCACGCACAAGGACAACTGGCGGCGGCTCGTGCTGCGGGCGCATTGGGACGGCGATGAGGAGCCAGCGATCGAGGCGCCGGTCGGGGACTTCTTCTGCTCCGGGTGGGGGCAGTTCGCACAGGTGAACTCGCTGCCGGTCGCGGTGAACCCGAACGGTGGATTCAACTCCTACTGGGAGATGCCGTTCCGCTCGCAGGCTCGGTTGACGTTGGAGAACACGCACGACGAGGCCGTGATCGTGTACTTCCAGGTGGACTACTGGTTGGGCGCTGTCGCCGACGAATCGGCGTACCTGCATGCGCAGTGGCGGCGGAGCAACCCCCTGCCCTCCAAGACCGTGCACACGTTGCTGGACGGGGTGGAGGGGCCGGGGCACTACGTGGGGACGTATCTCGCGTGGGGAGTGAACAGTTCCGGCTGGTGGGGTGAGGGTGAGGTGAAGTTCTACGTCGACGATGACGAGGAGTTCCCGACGGTCTGCGGGACCGGTACGGAGGACTACTTCGGCGGAGCCTGGAACTTCGACGTCCCTGACCGCGGCGGCTACACAGAGTTCAGTACTGCGTATCTCGGCCTGCCGCAGGTGATCCGGCCGGACGGGCTGTACCAGAGTCAGCAGAGGTTCGGGATGTACCGCTTCCACCTGCCGGACCCGATCCGCTTCCGCACGAAGTTGCGCGTCGACGTGCAGGCACTCGGCTGGAGATCAGGCGGTCGCTATCTCCCACTCCAAGACGACATCGCCTCCACCGCCTACTTCTACAGCACCCAAACCAGCACCGCCCGCGCCGAAGCGCCAACCCACGACACCATGGAGATCTGCTGAGGGCGGAGGTGGGTGGGTGTGGGGGGCGGGGTGTGCCACCGGTCGACGGTCCGCGGTGGGGCAAGGCGGGGTCGTCAGGGGACCGGGAGAGGGCCGTTGAGGGCGGAGAGGGTTAGGACTACCAGGGCGGAGGTCCAGCCGAGGGGGGCTTCGCCGGCTGGTTGGAGGTTGCGATTGACCTTCTCGGGGAGGGCGCCTTTCGACGTGCGGTGGGTGTCGAGCCAGTTCAGCAGCGTGGTGGCGGTCGCGCGATCGCCGCGGGCCGCGGCGCTCAGCGCGAAGAGCGCGGTCTGCGGCGTCCACGCGACCCCGTCCGCCCGCCACTCCTCGTTGGGGGTGACTCCGCCGTTGGGCTGGGTGAGGACATCGTGCGTTCGTTCGATCGCAGCCGTCACCTCAGGACGTTCCGGGGCGAAGGGAGGACCGAGCACCGTCACGATCGCGTCAGCAGCACCACCGATCCCGATCAGCCCACCTGCGCTATCGCCGCCGATGCCGGCCTGTCCATGCGTGGTGTCGCCGCCGATGCCGGTCTCGAGGTTGCTCACAGTGTCCGCCGGCGTGCGCGGGTAGTCGGGCCCGAAGTCACGATCGGTTGCCGCTGACAAACGATCCAAAGCACCTTGCCAGGAAGAGATCTCGGCACTCTTACCCAACGTACGAGCGATGTCGATACCGGACCGGAGACCCGTCAGCAACGGAGCGATCGTGCCCAACGTCACGTCGGATTCGGGCCGCTCCCAGTAGTCCGGCGACGCCCCCGGCAACCCGTCCGCACCGAGCTCCGCCGCGATCTGGTCGCCGCTCTCCTTCACCATCGGCCAGTACTGCGCAAGGTCCCCGGCCCCCCGGCAGAACCATGTTGCCCAGAGCACCCATCCGGACCCGTCGAGCTGGCCGGCCCGTCCGTCCTCGGGATGCCCGCTGCCGTCCGCGAAGTACCGGGCCTCCCAGCGCCCGGAGCCAGGTCGGACCCCGTCGAGGAATCCCAGCACCTTGGCGGCCGCGGAGTACTGGCCGACGGAGCAGTGCGCGGCGGCGGCGAACGAGGCGTCGCGCGGCCAGACGAATCTCCACGGGCCGTCCCAGCCGGCCAAGGTCGCGCCGTTCGGCTGGGTCAGCGCGTCCAGGTCGGCGAGGGCTTGGTCGAGCAGATCGTCGGTTGCCGTCGGCATCCGCCCGGGGATGCCCTCGGCAACCAGTTGGGGTTGCGGATTGCGCCGCAGGTTGGACGCGGTACCGGCGGCCAGGAACGCGAGCAGCACGACGATCACGACGGCCGGGAACCACCGGACCCGCCGCGCGCTGTCATCCCGCATCGCCCAACCCCTTTACAGCCAACCGACTACTGGGCGAGATGCTGCACCTCGACCTCGAACTTCCGGCGCGGTGCCAACTCGACCAGGTACATCGCCGACAGCACCAGCGCGCCGCCGATCAGCATCCGGACGGTCACGCTGTCCGTCCCGAACAGTACGGCGAACGTGGACGCGAACACCGGCTCCATCGTCATCGCGATCGCCGCCCGGGTCGGAGTCAGATGCGCCTGCGCCCAAGTCTGCACGATCAGCGCCAGCGCACCGGCGACCAGCGCCATGTAGATCACCCGCGTCCAGTCGCCGGCGCCGCTCGGTAGGTCGAACCCACCGGGGATCGCGCCGACCGCGCAGACAGCGGTGATCACCACCATCTGCAGCGCCGACAGTCCGAACGCGTTCGACGGCGTCGACCAGGCGCCGAGTCCGATGATGTGGAGGGCGTACAGGCCGGCTGACGCGAGCGTGAGGAGTTCACCCGGGCCCAGGCTGAAGCCTTGCAAGGACAGGACGCCGAGTCCGACCGTCGCGAGCACCACGGCGATCCAGGCCCAGCGCCCGATCTTGTGCCGCAGGATGACCGCGGCCAGTAGCGGCGTGAAGACGACGTACATGCCGGTGACGAAGCCGGACACACTCGCCGAGGTGTGCCGCAGTCCTTCGGTCTGGACCAACTGGGCGATCCCGTACGTGACGCCGAGGGCGACACCGCGGCCCCGATCGAGCCGGCTCAACCGCGACATCGCCGCCGGATAGACGGCGATCAGGGCGACCGCCGCGATCGCGAACCGCAAAGCCAGGTAGTCCGCGACGTCCATCCGCGTGAGCAGATCCTTGGTCAGGAAGAACGTCGAACCCCAGGCCGCCGCGACTGCGAGCAGCGCAAAGACAGCGATGCGCGGGTGATTCACGCGCAAAGCTTGTCAGACACCTGACAGGTTCAGGGCGTGTGGTGTTCCACCACACAGTCCGTGCCGGGGAACAGCAGCGATTCGTGCCCGTCGTCGAACCGGATCAGGTACGGCGGGGCGCCGTTCTCACCGCGGACCTCCAGCACCTCGCCCTGGCGTTCGTGCGTGCCCACTGTCCTGCCGCGGACGTGCAGCAGGTCACCGACTTCAGCGCGCATGCTCATCACCTCCGTCTCCCCACCCTAGGGCGCACCACCACTGCGGAGAAGACGTCGAAGCCAGAGAGGGCGAAGGCGTGGGGGTGGAGAGGTGAAGGCGTGGGGTGGAGAGGTGAAGGCGTGGGGGTGGGGAGGGGGCGCGACGCTAGAGGACGGTGACTGTGATGGTGGTGCCGGGTTGGGCTTTTTCGCCGGCGCCGGGGTTTTGGCCGGCGACCAGGTTCAGGCCGAGGTTGAAGGGCGCCTTCTCGACCTTCACCTTGAAGCCCGCGTCGGTGAGGATCTGCCGGGCCTCGTCGAGCTGCTTGCGCTTGACGTCCGGCACCTCCCGCAGCGGCGGGCCCTTCGAGACCACCAGTTGGACCTTGTCCTTGGCGAACAACGTCCCGCTGTTCGGCGTCTGGCTGATCACCTGCCCCTCGGGAACGGTCTCGTCGTACTGATCCGTGCGGCCGACGGTGAAGCCGGCCTTGCGCAGCGCCTTGTTGGCGTCCTGCGCCTTCTTCCCGGTGAAGTTCTGGACGTCGATCGGCCGCTTGCCCAGGCTGACCCACAGGTTCACCGTGTTGCCGGGCTTCATCACCGTGTCGAACTTCGGGGTGAAGGCGATCACCCGCCCGGCCGGAACGGTCTCGTTGTAGTTCTCGGTGACGCGACCGGTGACCAACTTGATCGATTCCAGGGAACGTTTGGCCGCCTCGATGTCGACCCCGGCCAGCTGCGGCACCCTGTACCGCTCAGGCCCCTTCGAGACGACCAGGCCGACCTCGCCGTCCTTCCGAACCCGCTCACCCGGGGCGGGCTCGGTCTGCATGACCTGGCCCCTGGGCACCGACTCGGAGAAGTCCTGGTTGAGCGCTGTGGTCCGCAGACCGACCTCTTCGGCCTTAGCGGTCGCGGCTGCCGCAGACAGGTTCAGTAGCACGGGGGTCGACGTATAGCGGTGCACTCCGTAGTACCAGCCTGCTGTGCCGACGCCGATGGCCAGCGCGAGGATCGCGATGAGCGCGATCAACCCCCGCCCCTTCGGCCGCGGCTGCGGAGCTACCCGCGTCGCCGGACCAGGCGGTGGCCGCCCGGGCTCGAACGGTACGACGATCGTGTCGTGGCGAGGTGGTTCCTGCCACGCGTGCTCGACGTACCCGTCGCCCCGGGTGTAGCCGTCGTCGTAGCCGCTGTCCTCGCGGATCTGCTGGATCGGCACAGTCAGATCGCCGGTCAGCTCCGGGTCGTCCGGCAGCCCGTCCGCGAGGGCACTGCGCACCCGGTGCACCTGACGGCTGAACACCCGAGCGTCGGCCGGACGGAACTCCCTGTCCCTGGCGGTTGCCCGCTGCACGAGCGCATCGACGTACGGGGGAATGCTGGGCTCGAGCGACGACGGGGGCGGCACATCGGCGTGGACGTGGGCGTAGGCGACCTGGATCGGGGTGTCGCCGGTGTGCGGCTTGCTGCCGGTGAGCAGTTCGTACAGGAGGATGCCGGCGGAGTACACGTCCGACCTGGCATCGGCACTACCGTCCGTGACGAGCTCGGGCGCCAAGTAGGAGACAGTGCCCATCAGGAGCCCCTGCGTGGCGGTCTGGCCGGTCGTGGTGACGGCCCGGGCGAGCCCGAAGTCGGCGACCTTCACCGTGCCGTCGTCGGAGATCAGCACGTTCTCGGGCTTGATGTCGCGGTGCACGATGCCCGCGTCGTGCGCGGCGGAGAGCGCGGAGAGCACTGGCACGAGCAGGTCGAGGGCACGGCCCGGAGGCAGCGGTGCCTGTTGCCGGATGACGTCGCGCAGGGTCCGGCCGGGCACGTACTCCATCGCCAGGAACAGCGTCCCGTTGTCGTCGCCCTGGTCGAAAACGGCCACCACATTGGGGTGGGAGAGCTTCGCGGCCGCCCTGGCCTCGGCCACGAAGCGGCGGCCGAACTCGGCGTCGTCACCCAGTCCGAGGTGCATCACCTTGAGCGCGACGACCCGGTCCAGCCGCATGTCCAGCGCCTCGTAGACGGTCGCCATCCCACCCTTGGCGACGCGCGCACCCACCCGGTACCGGCCGTCGAGCACCCGCCCGACCAGGCGGTCGCCGACCTGGGTGTCTACGTCGTCCGTCACGTGCGGTGAGCCGCCTCTCGAAGCATGTCTGCTCTGAGAGTGTAAATAAGTGGTCCGGCGGCGGCTTCCCCGCCGCGCCGGGCCACCCTCGGTCACCGGTCTGGTACCGGGCCTACTGGTCATCACGCACCGCTAGCTCGCCGGGTTCCAGCCGCCCTCGAGCGCTGCTTTGAGCCGGAGCACGTTCTTCACGTAGACCTTGGTGTCCGGATACATACCGTTACGCTTCACGCCGCCGAGGCCCTGGTAGTAGCCGGCCACCGCGATGTCGAGCTTGGCGGCGGCGGTCAGCCGGTCCAGCAGCACCACACCGGCGATGACGTTGTCCAGCGGCTTCAGCAGGTCCAACTTGCGGCCGACGATGCTCGCGGAGAACCGCCCGGTCGACGGGATCACCTGCATCGCGCCGATCGCGTTGGCGGGGGAGACCACCCGCTGCTTCCAGCCGGACTCCTGCCAGGAGATCGCCAGTGCGAGTTCGGGATCGACGCCGTACTTCTTCGCGGTCGAGATGATCAGCGATCGCATCTGGCCGCGGGTCGGCTGCTTGCGGTTCTTCAGGACGGCCCGGTTCTTGTCGGCCGCGCTGACGATGTGGTCGGGGTACGTGCGGCCCGCGAAGGTGTTGTTCTTCGTCTTCTTCTTGGCGGGCGCCTTGGCCTTCGGTGCGGCCTTGGGCACCGGGACGGGGACCTGCAGCGGCTTGCCGATGAAGATGTGGTCGCTTCGCTTCAGGCCGTTCACGGACAGCAGGTAGCCCTGCGACACGTGGTACCGCAGAGCGATCTTGCCGATGGTGTCGCCGGGCTTGACCACATACGTGATCCGGCCGCGGCGGCTGGGTGTGGAGGTCTTGGCCTGCTTGCCGCCGGGCAGGGTGAGGGTCTCGCCGGCGTAGATGGCGTTGCCGTTGCCGGGCAGGTCGTTCAGCTGGACCAGCGTCCTGACCGTCGTTCCGTACTTCGCGGCAATGTGGCTGAGCGTGTCGCCGTTCTTCACCTTGTACTGGCCGAAGCCCGGCGAGCCCGCCGTGATCACACCTGCCGCGATCAGGGGCACCGCCACACCAGTCAGCACTCGTATTACGGTCCGCATCATCCATCTCCCCGTGTGAACGTCCCTTGACGGTAAGTGGTGGTACGGATGTGACAACAGGTGCTGATGGGTCACTTGTTACGGCTGTTACCCAATGTTTACAGTTTACGCCTGAACTACACGGATGTGGTTCACAATCGATGAACGCACCGGGATGACCCGATCACGCAATCCCAACGCCAGAAAGCGTCCGGAGGGGGTCCTTTGCCCCCGGCAACAGGTGCCGAGGGCACCTAACCGGTACTCCGCGGCCGCGCGAGGTCATCGCGGAGAGTGACCGTCAGAGCGACGCGCGGCCGTCCAGGGGAGACGAGGCCTGGGCGGAGTGGTAGCGGCGGGGGATCCGTCCGGCCAGCCGCGCGTTCCGTCCGGCCGTCACGGCGTCCCGCATCGCGGCGGCCATCAGAGCGGGCCGCTCGGCCCGGGTGACGGCAGTGGCCAGGAGCACCGCGTCGCAGCCCAGTTCCATCGCCAGCGCCGCGTCGCTCGCAGTACCGATGCCCGCGTCCAGCACGACCGGCACCTGGGCGGCCTCGACGATCATGCTGATGTTGTGCGGGTTGCGGATCCCCAGGCCCGAACCGATCGGCGAACCTAGCGGCATCACCGCAGCGCATCCCACCTGCTCGAGCCTGCGAGCCAGGATCGGGTCGTCATTGGTGTAGGCGAGCACCGAGAAGCCGTCGGCGGCCAGGATTTCGGCGGCATCCAGGAGCTCGACCGGATCCGGCAGGAGCGTGTGGTCGTCGGCGACCACCTCCAGCTTGATGAGGTCGGTCTCCAGCGCCTCGCGAGCCAGCCGGGCCGTCAGTACGGCCTCGCCTGCGGTGAAACAGCCTGCGGTGTTCGGAAGTACTGCGATGTCGTGCTTGCGGAGGACATCCAGCACAGAACCCTGCTGGCTCGGGTCGAGTCGCCGCAGCGCCACAGTGGTGAGCTGTGTGCCGGATGCCACCAGGGCTTCCTCCAGCACCTCGAGACTGGGCGCACCGCCCGTCCCCATCACCAGCCGGGACGTCAGTTCACGCCCGGCGATCACCAGGGTGTCGTCGCTCATCGGTTCCTCCTCAACCGCCCTGGACCGCGGTGAGGATCTCCACCCGGTCGCCCTCGGTCAGTGTGGTCCCGGGCCAGTCGGCGCGGGTCACTACCGCTTCGTTCACTGCCACCGCGACCCCGAGCGGGCTGCGGGCCCAGCGGTCGACCACGTCGGCGACCGTGGCTCCCGCATCGACCTGCTCGGCCGCGCCGTTCACGAGCACGTTCATGACCTCACTCACCTCGCTACCTTAGGCACTGTCTCCGCGCTGCCATCAGCCTGTCCATGTTCGCTGAACCGGCTCGCCAGGAACGGCGCCGCCAGCTCAGGGACGGCCCCGGTCTGGACGGTCTCGGCGATGACCTGCGCGGTGATCGGAGTCAGCAGTACTCCGTTGCGGTAGTGCCCTGTGGCCCAGAGCAGCCCGTCGATCCCTGACGGCCCCAGGATCGGCGCGTTGTCCGGTGTCGCGGGGCGCAGGCCGGCCACCGACTCGACCAGCTCCAGCTCGTCGGTGATCGGCAGGATCATCCGTGCATCACGCAGCAACGAGAACACGCCGCCCGCCAGCACCCTGGTGTCGTAGCCCAGCTCGCTGGTAGTCGCCCCGACCACCAGCTCTCCACCGGGTCGGGGGACCAGGTAGACGGCGAAGCCTCTCGCAGTGGCTCGCACTGTGTGGTGCAGGGCGGGGCGGTAAGCCTCGGGCACGCGGAGCCGCAGGATCTCTCCCTTGAGGGGTCGTACCGGCGGCAGCAACTCCTGGGGAATGCCCTCCAGTTGCGCGGACCACGGGCCGGCCGCGGCGACGATCTGTGGTGCAGTGATGGTGTCGCCGCTCTCCAGTTGCACACCGGTGGCCGTAGTACCGGTCGTGAGGATGCGGGTGACTCGCTGGCGGATCAGGCGTACGCCTACCAGTTCGGTGGCGCGGAGGAGTGCGGCTACGGTTTGGCGGTTGTCGACCGAGTGGTCGCCTGCCACCCAGACACCGGCGGTGACTCCGGCGGCCAGTAGCGGTTCGCGCTTGCGGGTCTCGCGGCCGGTGAGTTCCTCGACCTCCAGGCCGAGGCGTCGCTGGTACTCGGCCAGCCGGCGGATCGCCGCGGCGTCGTCGACGTCGTACGCGACAGACAGGGTTCCAGTGCGGTTGAGGCCTGCCGGAAGCCCTGTCAGTGCTTCCAGTTCGGCCGCGAAGCCGGGCCACGCGGCCACACTGGCGAGATTGAGCGCGAGCAGAGCGTCCTCGCCGTACTCGACCTCCGTGACGGGGGCGAGCATGCCCGCCGCGACCGAGGACGTCTGAGTGCCGGGTGTCGGATCACATACCGTCACCTGGATACCGTCTGCCGCGAGCCGCCAGGCGACCGACAGACCGATCAGCCCGGCGCCGATCACGACGACATCGGACGCTTCCTCAGGCATGCGGCTAACAGTACTAATGTCTGCCCCACCCCACCGCCCCGGTCTGGACGACGGTATACACATGGCAGGCTGGGCCTGTGACTGAGCACACCGCTGAACCTGGACCGCGTGACCAGCTGGCCGCTGCCCGGCTCTACCTCTGTGTGGATGCACGGGAGAAGCAGGGCGATCTCGAGCAGTTCCTGGATGCCGCGCTGGGTGGCGGCGTCGACATCGTGCAGCTCCGGCAGAAGGACCTGGAGGCCGCGGACGAGCTGGCGGCTCTGGAGGTCTTCGCCGACGCCTGCAAGCGGCACGGCAAGCTGCTGGCCGTCAACGACCGTGCAGACATCGCCTTCGCCGCGGGAGCTGATGTGCTCCACCTGGGCCAGCGGGACCTCCCAGTGCAGGCGGCTCGCGCCATCACCGGCATGGACCCGATCATCGGCCGCTCGACCCACACCTTCAGCCAGGTGAACGCCGCTGTCGCCGAGCAAGGCTCGGACTACTTCTGCGTCGGCCCCTGCTGGGAAACCCCGACCAAACCCGGCAGGAGTGCCGCGGGACTCGAGCTCGTCTCGTACGCCGCCAGTCGTCAGTCGGACAAGCCGTGGTTCGCCATCGGTGGCATCGACCTCGATCGGCTGGACCAGGTGGTTGAAGCCGGGGCCGGCCGAGTGGTCGTAGTACGGGCGATCACTGAGGCGGACGACCCGGCTGCGGCGGCTGCGGAGTTCAGCAGGCGGCTGCGAGGTGCCGGGTGATCAACAACCCGAAGACGGCGCGCATCGTCGCGGCCGTGCTGATCGCGATGCTGATCATCACGCTGGCCGCTTCGCTGTTCGGCTGCAGCCCGGAGAAGACGGCCGTCAAGGACTCGGTCAGCGGCCTGACGTTCGTGGCGGCCGTGGACCTGCCCAAGGAGGGGCAGCAGACGCTCGAGCTGATCGACAAGGGTGGACCGTTCCCGTACAAGCAGGATGGCGTGGTGTTCGGCAATCGGGAGAAGATCCTGCCGCAGCAGGACCGCGGCTACTACCTGGAGTACACCGTGAAGACGCCTGGCGAGAATGATCGCGGTGCCCGCCGGATCGTGACCGGGAAGGGCGGCGAGCGTTATTACACCGACGATCACTACGAGTCTTTCCGCCGGGTCCAGGCGGATGGGGGAGACCAATGACTGACCTGCGCGCCCTGCTGGACGCCGGCCTGCGTCCGGGGGTGTACCGCTGGCGCTCCGACCTGACGGCCGACCAGGTACGCCGCAGTGTCACCGCCGCAGGTTGGAACTACGTCCTGCTCGACACCACCGGGGTCCACGACAAGACCGGGTTCCTGGACGTCTGTGCGACCGCCTTCGACCTGCCGCGGTGGTTCGGCCGCAACTGGGACGCTCTGGTGGACTCCATGCGCGACAGGTCGACCGGAGAGCCCGAGGTGGTGCTGTGGGAGGGCTGGCGCGAACTGCTCGACCATGACCACGACACGGTCGACGTGGCCCTCCAGATCTTCACCGAGGACGCCAAGGAGTCAGGACAGCTTCGTGTGATTCTCCGAGAGGCCGCCGACGTCCCGGACCTGGTCAGCGACGTACCGGTGCTCTAGGAGTGGTTGCCCTCGACGGCAACCCAAACAGAGCCGGTACGCCGTCGCTGAAGGCCACGTGATCCGGCAGACGAGAGCTGAGCTCACCTAGTCCAACAGAGGCCAGTAGGCCGTCGTCGGTGAAGTTCACGAGCTCGGCCGTCCGCAGTACCCAGGCGGGATGCTCGTTGGGCAAGTACCAGGTGCGACCGGCTCGTGCCACATGCAGACCCCAGCGGGCCGTCAGGAAGTCCTCGAGCGATCCCGGCGTCAATGCGGCACCGGGTTTGACGCTGATGGAGCTCGCAGCGCGGACACGGGGCCATCGGACTGTCGTCGTGTAGGTATGCAGGCCGTCTAGCTCGCTGTGCCGCATGCGAGCCCAGCGGTAGGGGAGACCGAAGACACTTCTCGCCGTGGCGACCACTGCAACGCGATCGGCGTCCATGCTGAGGAACACGACTCCGCGGCGGCCGGTGCTGTCGACGGAGTACAGGCGCACGTTCGTCTCCAGGAACGTCCCGAGCCAGGGCACCGCGGGACCGTGCGGCGGGCCGGTGTCGACCATCCGGAACGGCACCAACCCGACATACGTGCGTCCGTCGAAGATATCCGGGGTAGTGCCCGGCGGGAGGTACTGCGCGACCCGCGCGGGCTCGACTGCCCAATGCAGAAAGACCAGCTCGCGCCACCCTTGCCGAAGGATCCGCGGCCTACCCAGCCCCGGCGCATCCCGCGACACCGCCTCCGTCATTCCGCGAATCTAGCGCGGAGGAAGTCAGGGATGGTCGAGGCCGATGTCGAGGTCCAGGTCGAAGGCCTCGTTTCCGGGATGGGGGAGCGGCTGGGCGACGTCGACGTCGAGATCGAACCCGGCCTCCTCCTCGGCTTCGAGCAGGTCGTCGGCCTGGAACTCTTCGCCCTCAGGATGTTCTGCGGTCATGGGGTCTGGATAACACCACAGCGTGAACGATTGGTGATCAGCTCGCAGCGAGGCGCCCCTCGAAGGCGGCGAGGTCTGGCACGAACCACAAGTGGCGTCCTCGGTTGGCCTCGCGGACCCAGTCACGGACGGATTCGCTGTCCGCGAGCGGCGTCGAGATGTCGCCGACGATCGCCAGCGCCATGTGGTAATCGACGAACTTCTGCACGATCGTGCCGGCGACGCCGCTCCGCAGCTGGAAGAACTCCGCCGGCAACTGGTCGACGCGCAAGAGCACCCACTGGGCGTGGTGGTCGTAGTGTGCTTTCGCGATCAGGTCGACGGCATCCCGGTCGTCGCTGATGGAATCCGTACTGACGAAGACGCCGTCTAGCTCAGTCATGTGCCCTAAAGTACCTTAAAAGACCTATCCCTAGTCATTTATAGGGAATTCTAAGGAGTCCGGATGCCGCAAGAGCTCTACTCGGTCGAGCAGGTTGCCGAGCGGCTCGGGTTGCACGTGCGGACCATCCGCAACTACGTGCGGGACGGGCGGCTGAAGGCGGTCCGGATCGGGAAGCAGTACCGGATCTCCCGGGACGATCTGGAAGCGTTCACCGGGACCAGCGCCGCGGTGCTCGACGCGGATGCGCGCGCCCGGCACGTCGAGGTGTCGAGCATCGTGCAGATCGACGCGGTCGACCGGGCCGGCGCGGACCGGATCAGCACGCACGTGATCGGTTCGCTCAACCAGGGCCGCACCGGGCTCCGCGTCGAGACCGCCTACAACGAGGACCGCGCGACCCTCAAGGTCATCATCCTCGGCGACCCGACCGCGGCCGCCGAACTGCTGCGGTTGATCGCCCTGCTCGCCCAGCCCTGAGGCTCGAGAGGAATCAGACGAGGCGTGCCGTGGCCGCGATCGCGAGGTCGGCCAGTGCCTTCCGGGCGGCCTCGTCCTCCAGCGGGGCACGGTCGAGAGAGTCCAGCGCGTCCTCGGTGCGCTCGGTGATCAGATCCTCGCAAGCCTGTACTGCGCGGCTGTCCTGCAGGATCTCGCGCAGCAACTGGATCTCGTCATCATCCAGATCCCGGCGCCCGAACAACCGGTCGAACTCGGCCAGCTGAACCTCCGATGCATGCTCGACCGCATAGGCGGTGAGCACCGTCCGCTTGCCCTCGCGGAGATCGTCTCCGGCCGGCTTCCCGGTCAGCGCCGGATCGCCGAACACGCCGAGCAGATCGTCCCGCAGCTGGAACGCCTCACCCAACGGCAACCCGTACGCCGAGAGCGAGTCGATCAGATGCTGCCCGGCACCACCGAGCGCGGCTCCGATGTGCAGCGGCCGCTCGACCGTGTAGGTCGCGGCCTTGTAGCGAAGGACCCGCAGCGCACGATCCATGTCGGCCTCGCCACTGGCCTGCGCGACCAGATCCAGGTACTGCCCGGACGTCACCTCGACCCGGACGGCATCGAAGAACTTGGACGCGCGAGCGAGCGCAGCCGCGTCGAACCCGGACGTGTGCATCATCTCGTCGGCCCAGATCAGGCAGAGGTCGCCGAGCAGGATGGCCGCGCCGATCCCGAACCCGACGGGATCACCGCCCTTCCCACTGGCCTCGGTACGGGCCCGCTGCAGCGCCTCGAACCGCCGGTGTGCGGCAGGCGCGCCACGGCGTACGTCCGATGAATCCATCACGTCGTCGTGCACCAGCGCGCTGACGTGCAGCATCTCCAGGCTGGCCGCGGCCTTCAGGATCGGCTGCGCCGGATCACCGCCGGCAGCGCGGAATCCCCAGTAGCAGAAGGACGGCCGCAGCCGCTTGCCGCCGCTGGTCGCGTCGCGGGCGGCCTGCACCTGTTCTTCCAGTTCGGGCCCGATCTCGGCTAGGCGCACCTGCTGGATGTCCAGGAAGCCGGTCAGCGCGTGCTGGATGTCAGTCGGGATGTCTGGCTCGGAATACACGTCTCGGAGGGTAGTCGGTCCGCGCGCGAGAGCCCACGCCCCGGTAGCCTGGCCAGATGGTCAACGGTCTCCCCTCGACGCTTCCCGGCAGTACGCCGACGATCCGTGAGCTGCTCGCGTCCGGGAGCCGCTCCTTCTCGTTCGAGTTCTTCCCGCCGAAGACCCCGGAGGCCGAGGAGGTGCTCTGGCGGTCGATCCGCGAGATCGAGCAGCTCCGGCCCACCTTCGTCTCGATCACGTACGGCGCCGGCGGGACGACTCGCGACGGCACGATCCGGGTCACCGAGCGCGTCGCGCAGGACACCTCGCTGACCCCGCTGGGCCACCTCACCTGTGTCGCTCACTCGAAGGACGAGCTGCGCTCGGTCATCGGCGCGTACGCCGGCGCCGGGGTCCGCAACGTGCTCGCGCTCCGGGGCGACCCGCCGGGTGGTCCGAACCAGCCATGGGTGGCGCACCCCGAGGGGATGAACCACGCGGTCGAGCTGGTCGAGCTGGTCCGGTCGCTCGGCGACTTCTGCGTCGGCGTCGCGGCGTTCCCCGACAAGCACCCCGAGGCGACTGATCTGGACGCGGACGCGCGGGTACTGGCGGCGAAGGCGGCCGCGGGTGCGGACTACGCGATCACCCAGATGTTCTTCGGGGCGGACGACTACTTCCGCCTGATCGACCGGGTCTCGGCGCTGGGCTGCGAGATGCCGATCCTGCCGGGCATCATGCCGGTCACGAACATCAAGCAGATCCACCGGATGGCGGAGCTGACCGGCATGGCGTTGCCGACGGCCGTCACGGACAGGCTGCACGCGGTCGAGGACGATCCGGCGGCGGTCCGCGCAGTCGGCATCGAGATCGCCAGCGAACTCTGCGAGCAACTCCTCGCCGGCGGAGCCCCCGGCATCCACTTCATCACCCTCAACCGCTCCACAGCCACCCGCCAGGTCTACCAAAACCTCCAATCCACCCCCGTCTAACCTGCTTACGTCCGAAGGACTGGAGGGCCTGCCCTTCACTTCTTCGGACGTAAGAGATCTGTGGCGGCACTAGGATGTGCCGATGGCTGATCCGTCTGATCTGTTGGTCGATCGCACGTTGGTGTTGTTGCGGCATGCCAAGGCGGTTCCGCCCGAGTCCGTGCCCGACCTGGAGCGTCCGCTGGCGGAGCGAGGTCAGGCCGACGCCGCCGCGGCCGGACGTTACCTGGTTGCCCAAGGCATCGAAGCGGACCTGGTGCTGTGCTCGCCGTCGATCCGGACCCGGGAGACCTGGCAGTACGCCGCCGGGGCCGGCGCGATCGCGACCGACGTCTGGTACGACCGGCGGATCTACAACTCCGACACCGAGGGTTTGCTCGAAGTGATCCAGGAGGTCCCGGCCGACGCGCGCACGGTGATCCTGGTCGGCCACGCGCCCGGCGTCCCCTGGCTGGCGGACGACCTGGCCCTGGACGGCACGAGTCCCGAACGGGTCGAGCTCACCCGCAAGTACCCGACCAGCGGTCTCACCGTCCTGCACCACACCACCCGCTGGTCCGACCTCTCCAGCAACGAGGCCGACCTCGTCTCCTACGTCATCCCCCGCGGCTGACGCTGACCCCTCCCGTTACGTCCGAAGAACTAGCGAGACGTCCCGCCATTTCTTCGGACGTAAGGGCTTTCAGGGGAGCCAGTGGGTGGTGCTGTTGACGGTGATCATGCGTTGGGTGGCACGGGTCAGGACGACGTAGAGGGCGCGGACGCCGCCCAGCGTGTCGCTGACGATGACGTCCGGCTCGACGACTACCACAGCGTCGTACTCGAGTCCCTTGGATTCCAGCGGGCTCAACGCGACCACCCTCGGATCGCCCAGCTCGGCGAGTGCGGGCTCGACCGCGGGACGCAATCGCGGCGGCACAATGACCCCGACCGTTCCCTCGACGAGTTGCAGCAGTTCACCCGCCGCGTCGGCCGCGGCCTCCACGACCTTGCCCGCGTCGAACACCCGGTGTTCCGGCTCGACCCCGGTACGCCGTACTGCGTTCGGCAGATCCGCATTCGGCAGTTCGCGACGGATCACCTCACCGGCGAAGGCGTAGATCTCGGCCGAGTTCCGGTAGTTCGTCGACAGCCGGAACGTGTGCCGCTGCAGGTGGGACAGCATCGAGTCCATCGCCGCGCGGGCCTCATCCGGATCTGGCCACGAGCTCTGCGCCGGGTCGCCCACGATCGTCCAGCTCGCCTGCGGACCGCGTCGGGTCACCATCCGCCACTGCATCGGGGACAGGTCCTGCGCCTCGTCGACCAGTACGTGCGCGTACTCCTCGGGCTCGTCCGCATCGGCGGCAGCCGCCGACCGGGCGCGACGCTCGGAGGTGGTCAGCACCTCGTTGACGCCGTCCGACAGACCTTCCAGCCAGTCGAACTCCTCGTCCTTGCCCGCCTCCACCACCGGCGGCCGGCCGAGCAGGTTCGACAGCTCGTCCAGCAGCGCCACGTCTGCGATCGTGAACTCGTCCGTACTGCGGATCGCCTCCGCCAGCGCGTCGATCTCGACCGGGGTGAAGTCGCCCCGGGACCACCTGGACGCCCGCCGGGCATCGCCGAGCCAGCGCAGTACGGCGCCTGGCGTCAGCACCGGCCACCACGCGGCGAAGAAGGACTTGTACGCCGGGAGGTCCGTCACGATGTCGCCGAACGACTCGCGATCGGCGAAGCGACCGTTGCGCAGGTCGTCGGGGAACCGCGTCCACAGCGCCGCGATGAGTCCCTTGCGTGCTTCTGCAGCAGCCCTGTTCCGGGGAGTGCGGCGCAGCGCGTTGCGACGTACGTTGTCGAGCTGGTTCGCGTCCAGCTCGACAGCGCCGCCACCGACGAAGATCCGCAGGGTGGACGGGGCCCCAGGAACACGGTCGCGGGCAGCCCGGGAGAGCAGCCCCTGCATCCGCAGCGAACCCTTGATCGCGGCAACGTCAGCACCGTCGACTGCAGTGGCCTGGACACCGTCGACCAGCTCGCCGACGGCCCGCAGGGACACGGTGTTCTCGCCGAGGCTGGGAAGCACCCGCTCGATGTACGCCATGAACGCGGCCGACGGGCCGACCACCAGAACGCCACCACGCTCGAACCGCCTGCGGTCGGAGTACAGCAGGTAGGCAGCACGGTGCAGTGCGACCACTGTCTTGCCAGTGCCGGGTCCGCCGCCGATGACCGTGACACCGCGGGCAGGTGCTCGGATTGCCTTGTCCTGCTCGGCCTGGATCGTCGCGACGATGTCCCGCATCGTGTGGCCACGAGCCCGGGACAGCGAGGCCATCAGTGCGCCCTCACCCATCACCGGAAGGTCCTCGGGCGCCCGCTCGGGTGCCAGCAGGTCGTCCTCGATACCGATGATCCGCGGCCCCTTGTTGCGGAGCACCCGGCGCCGTACGACGCCCAGCCGGTCCGCCGCGGTCGCCCGGTAGAAGGGCTCGGCCGCGGGAGCACGCCAGTCGATCACCAGCGGCTCGTACTCCGCGTCCCGCACGCCGATGCGGCCGACGTAGAGCTTCTCCAGCTCGCTCGCGGTGGTGGCGGGCTCGGTGTCGTCACCACCGTCGGTGTCGAGCCGGCCGAACACCAAGCCCTCGTGCTCGGCGTCCAGCTCGGCGATCCGCCGGGCGGCCGCGAACACGAGTACGTCCCGCTCGTAGAGGCCGGTCTGCTCCTCGTCGCGGACCCGGCCCACGTTCTGTGCCTGACCGCGTTGGTGCCCTTCGACCGCGATCCGTGATGCCGACCGCGCCGCTTCGTCGACCCGCTCGTAGACCCTGTCGACGTGCTGTTGCTCGGCTTCGAGCTCAGCTCGTTCGACGTTCTCGAGATCGGTCGACGTGGGGGATTGATCCACCGCAGTCCTCTCTACTGCCGGGCGATTTCCCCGACACCGAACACATGAACGATCAATCTTAGTGCGCCCACCTCGCCGACCACAGGCCGGTCTCGCCAGCGCCGCCTGAGACCCGGCTGAGGCGGTGGTCAGAGCTCTGCGTGGGGCGCTGTGGTCAGGCCTTGCCGATGGCGTCCGCGACGATCGCTGCACTGAGAGTCGTCGCGGGGACTCCTGTACCGGGGTGGGCGCCCGCGCCCACGCAGTACAGGCCCTTGACGGGGGAGATGTTCGCAGCGCGGCGCCGGGCCGTGCGGTAGCCCTCCCAGGCGACTCCGGCCCACCAGGAGGGCGAGGTCTGCCGCGTGACCACCTTGTCCCGGATGTGCAGGCCGCGGGCGACCAGTAAGTCCATCACGTCGTCTGTGGGGTAGCCGTGGACCAGCACGGACCAGGCCTGGTGTCCGGCGGGCGCCTGCCCACCGGTGCGAACCAGAACCGTTGGAGACCCATGCAGCACGGTCTCGAACGGCAGGCTCGGCACCGGCTCCCGCAGACCCAGATGGACTACGTACGCCGAGTTCGCCTGATGCGTCGACAGCACCTTCCGCCGGACCTTCTTGGCCGCCGGGTCGTCCACCAGCCGGCCGTAGAGCTCGCGGGGATCGATGTCGCTGACCACGATGTCCGCCGCGAGTTCCGACCCGTCGGCCAGGCGGACGCCCTTGACCACGCCGCCCGCTGTGTTGACCCCGACCACCTCGGTCCCGGTACACACCTCGACCTTGCGCTCGGAGGCCCGCTGCGCGAGAGCATCCGCGAGCACGGCGAACCCGTCCTGCACGGTCCACCGGCCGAACGTGCGCTCGAGGTAGGACCAGACGCCGACGTACCCGGGTGTCTGTCGCGGCTCGGACCCGTGCTGCGTCGCGTAATACCGCAGTACTGCGCGCGCTCGGTCGTCGGTGAGGTTCCGCTGGGCGACGCGCTCGAGGGACTGCCACGGCTTGAGACCGCGGATCGCGTTCAGCGGCAGCTTGTTCATCAGCGGCGGTTCGAGCGAGGTCTTCCGGAGGATCTGCCAGGTCTCGCCGTAGCCATCGACCAGCCGGGCCCAGGCCACGGCGGTCTCCTCGCCGGCCAGGTCGGACCACGCGGCAGCCTGCGCGGCGCGATCACCGATCGGCAGATCCAGGACCGACCCGTCGCCGAAGAGGTGTCGCCGGGGCTCGGACACCGGGTCCAACTGGACCAGGGACTCGATCGGCCGCCCGGACTTGCGGAACAGGTCGCGCAGCGCCGCCGGCAACGTAGTACTGGCTGCTCCCGCGTCCCAGCTGAAGCCGTCGGCCTCGACCCGGCCGAGGGCGCCGCCGAGGCGGTCGTCGGATTCGCAGATGGTCACCTGATGGCCGACCTTGGCCAGGCGTACTGCACTGGCGAGCCCGGCGAGGCCGGCTCCGATCACGATCACACGAGCCATCAGGCGGCACTGCTCCCAGTCGCTGGATTACCACGTCGTTCTCGCCAGGCCCGGAACCTGGCGAACCCCCGGCGGATCGCGCGGAAGGCGAAGTACACGGAGATCATGCCGATCACCAGCAGCACCCCGGCGATGATCAGCGCGGCGGTGGGATGGAAGGCGGCGAGCGAGACGACACCCGCGACCGCAACGTCCTCGCCGGACGAGGCCGCGATGTTGGTGACCGGCTCGGGGGAGGTGTTGATCGCTAGCCGGAGACTCGACTTCACCAGGTGCGAGAGGAGCGCGACCACCCCGCCCGTGGTCGCGATCAGCGCCTGGTCCAGGTTGCTCGCGTCGCCGGCGATCAGGGCCGCGACGACCGCTCCGACGGTCGGCCGGATCACCGTGGAGATCGCGTCCCAGGCGGAGTCGACGTACGGGATCTTGTCGGTGACGAACTCGACCGCGAACAGGGCCGCGGCGGCGATCAGGACGCCGTTGCCGGTGAGGGCGGCCGGGACCTCGTCGACACCCGCGAAGCGGCCGAGAAGGCCTAGGATCAGGACGCACGCGTAGGCGTTGATCCCACTCGCCCAGCCCGTGGTGAAGGCCAACGGCAACGCTTCCATCGCATGCTCCGGTCAGTATCGAACCATCGAACCCAACATTTAGTTAACCGTTGACATCCGGTCGGTCCCGCCCCAAAGTGAACACGCTGACACCCGTCCCGGTCAGGGAGATCAATCATGCGTCGTCGTTCGAAGATTCTCGCCGCACTGGCAGCGGTAGCGCTGCCCATATCCGTGACCGGCGTGTCGTCCGGTGGTCCACCTCCGGCCGTCGCCTCCGTCGCCGGCCCGGCGTCCCAGGCCGCGGCCTTCAAGGCCGCTTCGCAACAGTACGGCGTACCGGAGTCCGTGCTGCTCGCTGTGTCCTACGCGGAGACGCGGTGGGATGACCACCAAGGCGCTGCGAGCACGTCCGGTGGCTACGGCCCGATGCACCTCACTGCCGGCGACCCGACGACGGTGACCGACCTGTCCGGCGGAAAGAAGCTGGGCAAGGCCGACTCGGCGTTGACGCTGTACAAGGCGTCCGACCTGACCGGTCTGGATCCCGTTGCCTTGCGCAAGGACGTGACCGCTAACATCGCCGGCGGCGCCGCAGTACTCGCGTCGTACCAGCGAACGCTCGGCCTGCCGACCGGTGCCGACACCTCCGCTGCCGATTGGTACGGCGCCATCAGCTCGTACGCCGGTGCGTCGGACCGAGCAGGCGCATCCGCCTTCGCCGACGACGTCTACACGATCCTCGCCCAGGGCGCGGCCCGTACTACGAACACCGGCCAGCAGCTCGTGATGCCTGCGGAGAAGGTGACTCCGGCCAAGGACCAGCTCGCCCGTACGTCGTTGCCGGCGGCCCCTGCAACACCCAAGGCTGCCACCGAGTGCCCGGCCGACCTGGCTTGCGAGTCGTTGCCGGCGCCGTACCAGGAGACGACTCCTGGTGACTACGGCAACCATGACCTGGCGAACCGGCCCAAGACCGGCAAGATCGACTACATCGTCATCCACGACACCGAGGGTGGCTGGCAGGGCACTCTGAACCTGGTGCAGGACCCGACGTACGTGAGCTGGCAGTACACGATGCGGTCGTCCGACGGCCACACCTGGCAGCACGTGGCCGCCAACGACGTCGCCTGGCACGCGGGCAACTGGTACGTGAACATGCACAGCATCGGGATCGAGCACGAGGGCTTCGCGGCCCAGGGTGCGACCTGGTACACCGAGGCGCTCTACCGCAACTCGGCCAAGTTGGTCCGCTACCTGGCGAAGAAGAACAACATCCCGCTGGATCGCGCGCACATCCTCGGCCACGACCAGGTGCCGGGCACGATCCCGTCGACGGTCGCGGGGATGCACTGGGATCCGGGACCGTACTGGGACTGGGAGCACTACTTCAACCTGCTCGGCGCGCCGATCTACGGCTTCAGTGTCTTCCCGGTCAAGGCCGGCTCGCTCGTGACGGTGAAGCCCGACTTCGCCAGCAACGTGCAGGTGGTGACCGACTGCACGGGCGCTGGAACCACCTGCGCGCCGCAGGGCACCAACTTCGTCTACCTCCGGCAGTCGCCGGATGACGCGGCTCCGCTCGTCAAGGACATCGGGTTGCGGCCGAACGCGTCGGCATCGACCACGCAGGTGTCGGACATCGGTGCCCGCGCGGCAGCCGGCTCGCAGTACGTGGTCGCCGAGCGGTCGGGTGACTGGGTGGCCATCTGGTACCTGGGTGCCAAGGCCTGGTTCAAGAGCCCGCGCTCAGCACCGGACGCCTTTGCCAAGCCGGGGCTGGTGGTGAAGCCGAAGGCGGGCAAGACCACTGTGCCGGTCTACGGGCGCGCTTACCCGGAGGAGGCGGCTTACCCGACGGGTATCCCATACCAGACGGTGACGCCGCTGCAGTACACGATCGGCGCGGGGCAGGCCTACCCGGTCAGTGATGTGAACATCGAGACCGACTACTACCGCGCAGTGACGTTCGCCGGTGCACCGCCGACCGACCACGTGCAGGTCATCGGCAAGGACCGCTACTACCAGATCTGGTTCGGCCACCGCATGGCGTATGTCCGCGCCGCCGACGTAGATCTTCGCTTGGCGTACTAAGTGGCTGACGAAGCCGTCCAGCAACTGTTGGACGGCTTCGTCACGTCCATCCGGTCGGTGCTGCCGGTCCGAGCCGTCTGGGTCCACGGCTCGCTGGCGCTCGGGGACTTCGTGCTGGGGCGAAGCGACTTCGACCTGATCGCGGTGCTGGAGTCGCCGGTCGTGGATCCGGCGCCGTTGATCGAGGTCCATCGAGGTCTGATCAAGGTGACGCCGCTGGCGGCGAAGCTGCACTGCACCTATGTACCGGTGGGCGACCTCGGCGATGCTCGCCAACGGCATCCGACCTTCGCGCAGGGCCGGTACGTCGACCGTCCGGTGACGCCGGTCGGTTGGCGAGAACTGACCCTCGGGGACCTGAGCTGCTACGGACCGCCGCCCTCGTCGTTGCTGGCGGCAACGAGCGACGAGGAGCTGGCCGCGTTCATCCGCCAGGATCTGCGGGAGTTCTGGTATCCGGTCACGGCCAAGCGACTGCCTTGGCGCCGCGACATCTGGGTGGACCTGGGCCTGGTGACGTTCGCGCGGGCGGCGACGACCCTGGCAGCACAACGGTTGATCACCAAGCGGGAGGCGCTCGACCTGCTGCCGTCGCTCGGTGCGCCGGCCGCGGTGGTGCGAGACATCGAGGCCCGGCGGTACGGCCCGGCCGCCCGGGTTCCGCTGCGATGGCGGATCGAGCGCGCCGGGCTGACCCGCGCGTTTCTGCGGACCGAGATCCCGCTCGTTGTCAGTTGACGACTGTCGGGGTGCCGTTGGTGAGGCTGAGCAGTTCCTTGTAGGTGGTGGGGAAGACCGAGTGGGGGATACCGGCCGCGGCCCAGACCACGTCGTACTGCTCGAGCGCCGTGTCGACCAAGGTGCGCACGGGGCTTGGGTGACCGACCGGGGCGACGCCGCCGATCGACTGGCCGGTGTGCTCCTTGACGAACTCCGGGGTGGCGCGGCGGAGCTTGCCGATGCCGAGTTCGGCCGTGAGCTTCGCGGTGTCGACCCGGTGCGCGCCCGACGTCAGGATCAGGACCGGCGAACCGTCGCCGTCGAAGATCAGGCTGTTCGCGATCGCGCCGACCTCGCAACCGAGCGCCGCCGCCGCGGCGGCCGCGGTCGGGACGCCTTCGTCGAGGATCCGGATCTCACCGGTTGCCCCGGCTGCCGCCAGGGCATCGGTCACCTTCTGAACATTGGGATGAGTGCTCACGCTGCAAAACCCTACTTCTGGTAGATCGCGGCCAGCCGCCGGTAGGCGACCGGATTGCTCAGCAGATCGGTGTTGTCCGCGAACTGGTCGATCGAGCCGACCAGCTCCAGCTTCCGGAGCAGGGGATCGCGCACCTGGTCCAGGCAGGCCTGCGCGAACCGGCCGGCCGCGATCACCATCGCCGGCCGCTCGTGGAACTGCCTGGGCGTTGGGTCCACCTCGTCGGTGATCCCCAACGCGTTGTGCCTGCGTCCGACCAGCCCGTACGCCGTCGTCAGCGCGCGCTCGCGATCCACGAGCGCGTCCGCGGCGACTGCTTCCGCCAGGACCCGGTCGAGCCCGTCGTCCTGCGGGAGCCGGACGAACGCAGTACCGAGCCATTTCGTGTACGGCGCGTAGGTGCGTTCCATCAGCAAGGTGAGTCGCATCAGGTCGCGGGTCAGGCGTGCTGTGACAACGCGGGAGCCGAGGTGGTCGCCGACCTCGTCCGTGCGCTGGACGAATGTCTCCTCCTCGGCGATCCGGGACCACTGGCAGGCGAGCAGCCAGAGCCACAGCTCGTCCGGGTACCACGTCAGCACGTCGCGAACCGGCTGAAGCCGGCCGTCATCGGCGTACACGGATCCGGCCACAACGCCGAGCAGCTTCTGCTGCGGGGTGATCAGCCAGTCCTCCGTCCTGAGTCCCGCGGTCGGGTCGAAACCTAGGTGGTCCGTCAGCCAGGCGGCGAGGGTGGACACCTTGACGTGGTGCATGTCCTCCTGGGTGTCCCATCCGAAGCGGACGGCGTGGCCCCGGTAGGTCTCGGGGAGGCCCTCCTCGACCAGCTTCGTGACGCGCTCCACCTCGTCGGCGTCGACGAAGACGTTCAGGCGCGGTCCCCAGCCGTGATCCGTCGACCGGGCCGTGTCGTAGCCGAGGACATCCGAGCCCCAGCCGAGCAGACCTGCCGCGTACGGCGTATCGCCGAGCACGGGCCGGATGACGTCGGCATGGAACCCGGCACCGAGTTCTCCGGCCGGCAGGAACTCGTCGCTGGTCATGGCGCCGACCCTAGTGGTGGCCCCGCTGGACCACACCCGGGTTTTCGCCGCCGGAAATTGTCGGTGGCACCGTCAAGGATGAGGTCATGGACAACGCGGGAGTGCCGGGGGACCGGGCGATCGGAGCGGGCGCGGCTGCGCGTCCCGTTGACGATTGTCGGCGGGCGGCGCTACGCTTCCAGTGTTCGAACAGATGTTCGATTGACGCCGATCCGGTTTCGTCGGGAGACGGGGACGGCGTGATGAGGACAGCTGCTCGGCCCCGGTGCGGAGTTGCGGCCGCAGCGGAAACCGGTGGTCCCGGTGGGCCGGGCGCCGTGGTGGACCTCGACCCCCACCAGGCGCCCACCCACCGGGCCGCTGACCAGGGGAAGTTCGCGCACAGGAGGCGATGGAACATGTGGGAGTTCGACGAGTCCGTTGAGGTGCGTTCGGGCGTCGTGGACGGCATCGAGTCGCCGGAGCAGTTCCTGTGGCGCGGCCGGCTCTGGCGGGTCTGCTCCGTCGAGGCGAGCTGGGTGGAGACCGCCGCCTGGTGGGAGCGCGGTGTGATCGGCTCCGGCGTCGGCGCGGCCACCGCGACCGCCGTGGCGGGATCGTCCGCGGCCGTCGGGGTGCTGGATGCCGATTGGGGACCGCAGCGAGCGGTCTACCGAGTGGAAGCAGGCTGCGGCCGGCATGGGCGTCGCGAGATGTTCGACCTCGCGCACGACCCTGACTCAGGCCGCTGGCAACTGGAGAGGGTGACGGACCGATGACAGTTTCACCGGTTTCCCCGGCAGCCGCCGGATCGGCCAGTCGCGAGCTGACTCGCGCACGGCTGGCGCTTGCCGAGGCACGCGAGGCCGACGACCACCTGATCAAGTACTCCAGCGCTCACGTGGCGGCGCTGCGAGTCGCGGCCGCGGTGCTCGCGGTGCGGGCCCGGCCGGTCCGCTCGGGTCCGCGTCGCCGTGTCCAGCGCAACGCCTGGGTGCTACTGGCCGAGGTCGCGCCGGAGTTCGGCGAGTGGGCGACGTACTTCGCCGCCGGTGCGGCCCAGCGTGCGGCCGCCGAAGCGGGGTTGGAGCGTGCGGTCAGCACTCGCGAGGCCGACGATCTGATCCGCGCCGCGGAGACGTTCTACGACCTGGTGGACTCCAGCCTCCACCTCACTGCGCAGTCGGTCCTCCCCGAGGCCTCCGACCCGCAGTCAGTCCTCGCTCAGCCCTGGATGCAGGCCAGCTAACGGCCCGCGTCGCTCTAGCGGGTGGCGAGGATGTGAAGCTGGGTGGCGATCGCCCGGAAGGCGGGGTGCTGGCTGGCCGCGCGTTCCAGTTCGGCGAGGGCTTCGGCTGCACCGGGTTCGGAGTCGACGAAGGCCGACGGGACCAGGTCCGTGAAGGTGCGGACACCGTGAATGGTGTGGACCATGAAGCCGGCCTCGGCGAGTTCGGCGGACAGGGTGGCTTCGTCGAACCGTCGCGGCATCGGGTCGGCTGAACCCCAGCGGCCGTCGGGGTCCTGCAGTGCGGCCCGCGCTTCGGTGAGATGACCGGCGAGCGCCCGGGCCAGGACGACGGCGTTGCGTTGGGCGACCAGCAGGCTGAGGACGCCGCCCTCACGGAGTACGGACGCCATCGCGTGCAGGGCCTGGGCGGGATCGTCGACGACCTCGAGCACCCCGTGACACAGGACCGCGTCGGCGCTCGACTTCCCCGCGAGGCCGGGCAGTTCGGCCGCGTCGCCCTGCACACCGCGGACCAGTTCACTGACACCTTCGTCGCTGGCGCGGCGTTCAAGCGAGGCCAGCGCGTCCGGGCTGGGATCCACCACGGTGACGCGATGTCCTTCGACGGCGAGCGGTACGGCGAATCCGCCGGTACCACCGCCCAGGTCGACGATGTCGAGGCCGGCTCCCGGATCGATCCGTTCGCGGCCGGCCAGGGCCACCCGGAGAGCCTCGGCGACCAGCGCCGTTCGTACTGAGCGGCGACGTCGGTCGACCATCCTGAGTGCCCTCCTCGCCAGCGGATTCCAGTGCGCCCCACACCCTACTTCCCAGCCACCTCGGCTGGGAAGTGGCTCCGGGCTGGCGCTGGAGTGTCTGTGGCAGTGGTGTGTCCGGTTACGGGGCGTGGTGGCGCGGCGGGGGAGTCCGTGCTCGGCCGGCGGCGACGATCCACGGGGCGCCCCCGGTGGGGTGCGCGGTTGAGGCTTGAACTGTGGGGTAAAGATGGATTCGTCATCGGTTTAGGTGGTCGTCACAGCCCGGAGTTGCCGGACCGTGACGCGCGGGACAGGCGGTCAGGGTTTCGTGGACCGTTCCATCGGCCTAGACTGGGATCGGCCTATCGAGAACGTGCTCACCATGGAGGGATCGACGGTGCCCCTCTCGGAAGAAGAGCAGCGCCAGTTCGAACAGCTCGAACGCGCCCTCGCTGCGGAAGACCCGAAGTTCGTCTCCGCCATGCGAGGGACAAATGTGCGCTTGTACTACAAGCGCCGGGCAGTGCTTGCCGGCGTTGGATTTGTGCTGGGCATCGTCATTCTGATGGCCGGCGCGATCATCCCGAACACCATCATCGGAGTCATCGGCTTCGTGGTGATGGTCGCCGGCCTTTACATCGCGGCGCTGAGCATGAAGCGGATCAGCAACGCGGGCGACGAGGATGACATCCCACCGCCGCCCCCGCCGTCCAAGCGGAGCCGCACGAGACACGAGTCGTCCGGCAGCTTCATGGAGCGGATGGAAGACCGCTGGCGTCGTCGCCGCGACGAGGACCTCTGACCGCGCGCACAGCCGGCCGGCCCTGAGCCGCACCCGAACCACACCCGCGCCTTCGCCGGGTGTGGTTCTCTTTACGCCCCACCAGGCGGCGGTTCAAAGGATCTTGGAACTGAGAGAGGCCGGCAGCGGGTGCTGCCGGCCTCTTTTTGCGTCGCGTGGATTCAGTTGGCGTGGCGGCCGGTGCGGCGGAACAGGACGATGGAGCGCAGCCGGGCCAGCAGCAGGTCGAAGTCGTCCAGCAGGTCGGACGCCTCGGCGCTGCCCCGGTTGAGGTACCAGCGCCACGACCGCGGCAGCATCCGTGCCCTCCACCGGTTCGAGAGTTTCGCCTGACCCCACAGGGCCTTGCGAACCGCGGCCGTTTCGGTTCGGAGATCCACGGCCACGTCGTCGACGCCGGCGTACCGGACTGCTTCGAGGCCGCGGGCGAGGCGTCGCGCCTGCGGATGGACGTCATCCGGCAGTTTGGTGTTCAGCCATTCGCCGAGTTGGCGTGGGGTCGCGCTGTCGGACCAGTCCAGGCCCAGGTCGCGTGCGGTGTCGCGGATCTCGGCCCAGAGGCCTTCGACCCCGGCACGGCCCGGTGGACGAGCGAACCGCTTCCGCCTGGTCAGCGACCGGATCAGCCAGGGGATGCAGAGCAGCAGCAGCGCACCGGCGACCCCGGCGATGATCTTGCCACCGCCGTTGGTGAACCAGTTGCCGGTGTCGATCACGGCGACGCCGTTGTCGTCCGGCAGGTTCCGGTCGGTGTTCGGCTTGTCGATGTTCGGGTCCTGGGTCTGGCCCGGGGTGGTGGCGCCCGTGGTCGGAGCCGTCGTGGGGGTGTCGATGCCCGACGCGGCCGCCTCGGTCCAGCTCGGGGTGTTCGAGACCCGGGCGGAGGGAGTCGGCTCGAAGCGGACCCAGCCGACGCCCTGGAAATAGAGCTCCGGCCACGCGTGCATGTCGTGCATCCGGACGATGTGCTCGCCGTTCTTGCCGGGCTGGCCGGGCAGGAAGCCGATCCCGACCCGCGCGGGGATGTCGAGAATGCGGGCCAGCAATGCCATGCCGGTGGCGAACTGCTCGCAGTACCCGGTCTTGTTCTCGAGCAGGAACGCCTTCAACGCGCCCATCCCGCTCTTGCCGCTGGTGTCAGTGCTGTAGGTGAAGCCACCGTCGGTGCGGAACCACTCCTGCAGCAACACCGCCTCCTGGAACTTGTTGCCCTTGGCCTCGACGGTGAGGTCCTGCGCCAGCCTGCTGAGCTCCGGCGGCGTTCGGTTGGGGACCTCGCTGGTGTACTGGTCCGGAGCGCCGGTGGTGATGCTGTCGCGCAACTGCTCAGGCGTTGGCTGCAGGTCGTACGCCTCCAGGCTGTAGTCCTTGCCGCCGACCACCCGCCCGTTCGTGGAGACGACATCCAGCGCGTTCGGGTCGTACTTCCAGGTGTTCTTCAGGGAGATCGACTGCAGCGGATAAGGCACCGGGGCGAACTGCGAGCGGAAGTTCGTGCTCACCTTGATGGTCAGCTTGCTGGTCGGAACCTGGCCGAGATCACCGGTGAAGCCCGGAGGGGCGCTCAGGTCGCTGTTGGTGATCTTCTGCCCGTCGGGACGCGGCGCGATCCGCCAGGTGTTCCCGTCGAACAGGTCCAGCGCGGTCAGCCGCAGGTAGGTCCCCCCGGCCGGGCCACCCTTGTAGGTCAGGGCGGTGACGTTGTCGCCACGCTTCAGGTTCTTGCCCATGTCCAGCATCGGGTCGGTCGCCGAGATGGAGGCGCCGACCCCGGTACCGGTACCGCCACCGGCCAGACCGTTGCCGACGACACCTTCCGGCAGGGCCGGTAACAGAGCGGGCAGCAGCGCGGCCAGCGCGATGACACTCAGGCCGATCCGGCGGCCGGCCTGACCGAGTGCCGAGGCCTCGATCGGTTCGGACGCGTCCAGATGCGAGACACCGGAGATCCGTCGTCCCCAGCGGCTCAGCCTGGTCCGGCCCTCGGCCGACAACAGCACGATGTAGCCGACCGCGGGCGGGATGAAGAGCAGTGCGGGCAAGCCGCCGTGCACGGTCGCGGCCGGCACCGTGTACATCGTCAGCAGCAGGAGCCCGGACCACGCAGCCTGCCGAAGCTGTACTGCGATCAGGTGGATCAGCAGCCCGGTGGCCGCGATCACCGAGACGGCGAACAACAGAAGGTGCGAGTCCTCGGGCAGCGGCGCGCTGAAGCGGTTGATCGAGTCCATCGCGTTCACCATCTGCTGGTTGAACTCGACGGCCGTGTCCCGCCAGGGCAGCACGCCCCACTTCAGCGTGTCGCGCAGGAAGAAGAAGGAGAGCAGTTCCACCAGCACAGCGAGCTGCACGACCGGTACGACGAACCTCGGCGCCCGCCAGTTCTGCAGCAGGATGCCGACCCCGGTCACCACACCGCAGAGGAACGCGCTGATGAAGAAGAACGGCCCGGAGAAGACCGGTGTTAGTACCAGGGAGCCCAGCACAGTGGCCCCCCAGGCGGCGAGGGAGATCCTGACGTGGCCGGTCATGCGATCCTTCCGCTCCGCAGTCCGAGAGTGGACCACACGGTGGGGAGATGGTCACCGCGCTGCACTCTGGCGACTCGCCAGCCGTTGCGGCGCAGTTCTTGTTCGGTGGCGTCCGTGGCTGTGGTCAGCCTGGCCGCCTTCTCGGTGCCCTCGGCACCGACCGCCCAGCTCGCCGCGTCCAGCAGCAGCGCGACGCCGGTGGCCTGACTGGTCCGCCACCTGTTCAACGCGGTGATGTCCTCGGAGTTGCAAGCTCCGACGATGGCGATCACCAGACTCGGCTCCTGGATGTTGCGGTCGACGGTCAGCAGCGGGCCGATCTCGGCGTACTTGTGTTCCTCCACCGTCGCGCACTCGGTCAGCAGTTGCTGGTTCGTCAGCGGCTGGTGGATCGCGGTCGAGCTGCGGTGGTTGATCGCGGACAGCGTGGTCGGTCCGCCCAGCAGAGTGGTCACATAGCCGCGGCGCAGCCGGTCGGCCCCGACCGAGGCGGCCGCGCTGACCGCCCACTCGAGGCTGGACGAGGGCCCGTGCCCGTGGTGCGAGATGGACCGCGCGTCCAGGAAGATCGAGCACCGGCTCTGCCAGGGCTGCTCCTCGCGGCGCACCATCAGCGATCCGCGCCGGGCGGTCGAGCGCCAGTGCACCCGGCGGAGGTCATCGCCGTCGCGGTACTCCCGCACGGTCGCGTCCTCCTCGCCGGCCGCGGCGATCGCGCGCGGGCGGTTCTCGCCGGAGCCGGCCCGCTCGGCACCGAGCCGGATGTCCGGCAGCTTGAACACCCGCGGCGTGACCAGCAGGTGCTGGCTGCGGGCGAACGTCCGGCTGGTCTCCACCAGGCCGAACGGATCAGCGACCGTCAGCATCAACGGCCCCACCTGGAACAGCCCACGGACGTCCGACTTCACCGGATAGGAGACCGTGCGCTTCCAGTTCGGGCTGACGCGGTCGACCACGAACCTGGGCCGGTGGCCCAGTACATAAGGAATGCGGTCTTCCAGCAGCAACAGCCCAGCCGGCATCCGGCCCTGGTTGCTCAGGGCGAGCTCCACCGTCGCCTGGTGACCGACCGGGACCTGATCCGGACTCAGGCTGCGCCGAACTTGCAGACGCAGCCTGGTCCTGCCGACCACCAGGGCGGCGACGAGTGGCAGAGCGACCAACAGCACTCCCACTCGCAGGAGATCCTTCTGGCCGAGCAGCAACGCGCACAGCGACGCGGTGATACCGGCTGCGACGAATGCCCGCCCCCTGGTGGTCAATCCGCGCAGTGCCTGCCGCATGTCTCAGTCCCGACGGTTGCGGGGCAGCGGCACGGAGGCCACCAGCCCGGAGATGATGTCGGCCGCACCGCGGCCACCAAGATGAGCCTCCGCGGCCGGCAGCACCCGGTGCGCCAGCACCGGAACGGCCAGCTCCTGGATGTCGTCCGGCAGCACGAACTCGCGGGCGTCCAGAGCAGCAGCTGCCCGGGCGGCCCGGATCAGGTGCAGCGTGGCCCGTGGGCTCGCACCCAGCCGCAGCTCCTGCGACCTTCTGGTGGCGCCGGCCAGCGCGACGGCGTACTCCTTGACCGACTCGGACACGTGCACCGAGTGCACTGTCTTCACCAGCCGCAGGATCTGCTGTCCGTCGGTCACCGGCTGCAGAGCGGCCAGCGGATCGGCCGCCGCGTGCCCGTCGAGCATCCGGAGCTCGGCGGCCGGCTCCGGATAGCCCATCGAGAGCCGGGCCATGAAGCGGTCGCGCTGGGCCTCGGGGAGGGGATAGGTCCCCTCCATCTCGATCGGGTTCTGCGTCGCGATCACCATGAACGGCGCCTCGAGCTGGTACGTCGTGGTGTCGACCGTGACCTGGCGTTCCTCCATCGACTCCAGCAACGCGGCCTGCGTCTTCGGCGAGGCCCGGTTGATCTCGTCGCCGACCACGATGTTGGCGAACACCGCGCCCGGCTTGAACTCGAACTCGCGGTTCTCCTGGTTGAAGACCGACACGCCGGTGATGTCCGACGGGAGCAGGTCCGGCGTGAACTGGATCCGCCGCACGGTGCAGTCGATCGACTTGGCCAGTGCTTTCGCGAGCATCGTCTTACCGACGCCCGGTACGTCCTCGATCAGTAGATGTCCCTCGGCGAGTAGCACGGTCACTGCTACCTCGACGACATCGGGTTTGCCTTCGATAACTGTCTCGATGGCTCGGCGGACCCGTCCCGCCACCTCCGTCAGCTCGTCGAAATCCATGGCCGAGCTGGTCGCGGTGGTGCTCACCCTAGGTCCTCCCCATTGATTGATGGCCGAATCATTCTGACCCGGGGTCGGGGTCGGGCCTAGTTTTCGGCTCGTTTCGTTACCAGTCGTTTCGGTCGCCATCGAAATGCCCCTCACCCGGTGTTGCCGATCTGTGACCTCCAGCGTACGGGGGAGCGAAACGGCGCGTATTTGGTTGACGGTGGGGCAAAGTGGAGTAAGGTGGAGCGCAGTGGTACTGAAATGGTGGAAAGAGCTCGACCTGAAGTCGGCGAGTCCGCAACGGGGAGGTGGAGCGTGTTCCTCGGAACGCACTTCCCCAAGCTCGACGACAAGGGACGGCTGTTCCTACCGGCGAAGTTCCGCGACGACCTTGCGGAGGGCCTGGTGATCACCCGTGGACAGGAGCGGTCGCTGTTCGTGTGGCCCGAAGCGGAGTTCGTGCAACTGACCGAGCAGCTGAAGCAGGCGCCGATCACCAACAAGGGTGCTAGGGACTATCTGCGGATGTTGTTCGCCGGTGCCTCCAACGAGGTACCGGACAAGCAGGGCCGGGTCACCATCCCGCCGATGCTGCGCGATTACGCAGGACTGGATCGCGACTGTGTCGTCATCGGGGCGATGAACAGGGTGGAGATCTGGAACACGGAGAGCTGGAACACGTACTCCGCGGAGCAGGAGCAGGCATTCGCCGACCTGTCCGAGGAGGTGCTGCCCGGCATCTTCTGAGGTAGCCCGCGAGAGCGCCGGACGTCCGGTGAGATCACGGGTCCGACTTCCGACCTGAGTGTTGGCGCCACTTCCCCGGCGCCAAGGCCGACAGGTACTTCCCCGGAAGGCGAACCCGCGATCTGACCGGACGAGCCGCTCCACCTGGCTCCACCGCACCATCCCGCCCCGCACCAGCAGGACCGAAGAGCAGTAACAGAACCCGCGAGGGCAGGGTCGCTCCCGCGGCTAGGGAAGGGTCGAGATGGACGGTGCTGAGCGCGGTGCGCAGGGAACGGTGGGCTGACGCCATGCCGAATCCCGGGCCGACTCCCGAGCCCTCCTCGCGCCATGTCCCGGTCATGCTCGACCGCGTCGTCGCCCTTCTCGGTCCCGCGCTCACGCAGCCCGGTGCCGTCCTGGTCGACGCCACCCTCGGCCTCGGCGGTCACTCCGAGGCGTTCCTGCAGCGGTACCCCGAGGTCCGCCTGATCGGCCTCGACCGCGATCCCGAAGCTCTCCGCCTGGCCGGCGAGCGCCTCGCCCCGTACGCCGAGCGCATCACGCTGGTGCACGCCGTGTACGACGAGCTGCCGCAGGTGCTGGCGGATCTCGAAGTCCCCGCCATCGACGGGATCCTCTTCGACCTCGGTGTCTCCTCCATGCAGCTCGACGAGGCCGATCGCGGTTTCGCCTACGCGCAGGACGCGCCGCTCGACATGCGGATGGACAACACCGCGCCGACCACGGCCGCGGACATCCTGAACACCTACAGCTCGGCCGAGCTGGCCCGCATCCTGTTCCAGTACGGCGAGGAGAAGTTCTCCCGCCGGATCGCAGACCGGATCGTCAAGGCCCGCGAGACCGAGCCGTTCACGAACAGCGCCCGGCTGTCCGAGCTGGTCCGCGACGCGATCCCGCAGGCGGCCCGTCGGACCGGGGGACACCCGGCCAAGCGGACCTTCCAGGCGTTGCGGATCGAGGTCAACGGCGAGCTCGAGGTACTGCGGCGCGCCCTGCCGGCCGCGGTCGCCTCGCTCGCGCTGCACGGCCGGATCGTGATCATGAGCTACCACTCACTGGAAGACCGGATCGCCAAGCAGACGCTGGCGGCCGCGACCAAGTCCGACGTGCCCGATGACCTGCCGGTGATTCCGGCCGGCCACGAGCCGTATCTCAAGCTGCTGACGCGTGGTGCCGAGCGGCCGACCGATGAAGAGCTCGTGGCGAACCCGCGGGCCACCTCGGTGCGGGTCCGGGCGGCCGAGCGGGTCCGCGAGAAGGGCTTGGTGGCCTGATGAGCACAGTGTTCAGTCCGTCGAAGGCGCGGGTCACTCCGTCGCCGGCGGTCAAGTCGGAGCCGAAGCTCAGAGTCGTCTACGGCGCGCCGTTCCGGCCGCCGCGGATGCCGTTCGTCATTTTCGTGGTGTCGCTGCTCGCGGCCGGTCTGGTCGGGTTGCTGCTGCTCAACACGGAACTGCAGCGCGGCACGTTCCAGGTGACGGCGCTGAACCAGCAGGCGGATGGGCTGCGCGACCAGCAGGAGCAGTTGGAGCGGCAGGTACGCACGCTGGAATCGCCGCAGAACCTGGCGGACCGGGCGCTGCGGATGGGCATGGTGCCGAACCCGAACCCGGTGTTCCTCCGCCTGTCCGACGGCAAGGTCCTCGGCGTACCGGAGGAAGGCAAGGCCGGTACCGGCGCCGCGATGTTCGGCCCCGGCACCCCGACCAAGCCCAAGCCGTCCACCCCCGCCACCCCCAAGCCCCCGGCGAACACACCTAAGCCGCCGGCGAACACCACGAAGCCGCCGGCGAATACGACGAAGCCGCCAGTAGGTACGACAGGGGCTCAGACCAACACACCGACCGGGGGCTGATGGGATGACGGAGCGACGGGGCAACGAACCGCCACGCAGACGTGGCGGCGAACCCGAGCGGGGAACTCCACCCCGCAAAACCCCGTCGCGCCGTCCAGCCCCTACAGACAGCAAACGCTCCACCCCACAGCGTCCCGCTAGCGAAACCGGCAAGCCGCCGCCCGCCCGTCGGCCCAACAACACAGGCGCCTCCAGCCCAGCCGCTCCCCGCAAGGCGAGCACTGGCAAGGCGGGCGAACGCCCGAGCCGCAAGAGCGCGAGCGATGCGCGCCCGAACGGCAGCGGCGTGCGTGCGAGTACCGAGTCTTCAGGTCGAGCTGCGCGAGATGCGCCACGCGCCGCTGGTGCCGGCCGGGGCAGTGGCGGCAGCGGGCGCTCCAGCACTGAATCTTCTCGTCGGGGTTCGGGGGAGCAGGCGCGGCGGGTTGCGAAGAAGGCAGCGGCTCGGCCTCGGAAGGCTGGGCAGGGTGGTGATGCTCGCCCTTTAGCGCGGCGGGTTGGGCCTGAGGGGGGTCCGCGGAAGGCTGTTGCCAAGAAGGCAGCGCCGCCGCGGAAGCGGAAGCCGCAGAGCAGACGGCCGCCGGCTCTTAAGAAGAGGAAGCCGAAGCGCCCGCCGCGGACCCTGAAGCTCGGGCGTCCCGCGCTGCGGTTGCGCGTCACGTTCGGCGTGATGGCGTTCGTACTGTCCCTGTTCGCCGGTCGCCTCATCCTGCTGCAGGGTGTCGACCCGGACTCCTACGCGCTCGCCGCGTCCAAGGAGAACACCAAGCCTTTCCTCCTGCACGCCTCCCGCGGCGACATCCTCGACCGCAACGGCGTCCCGCTGTCCGTCTCCGAGGACGCCGTGGCGATCACCGCCGACCCCTCCCAGACCAGCAAGGTCGCGCCCGAACTGGCCGCTGTCCTGGCCCCCAGACTCTCCGGTACTACGTACGACAAACTCGTGGCAGCGATGACCAAGAAGGGCAGGTTCGTCTACCTCGCCCGCCAGGTCAGCCCGCAGACGTGGAACCAGATCGAGGCCGAGCTGAAAGCGCAGAACAAGACGCGCTCGGAGGCGGACCAGCCGCTGCTCGCCGGCCTCTACACCGAGGACGACCCGATCCGCAGCCACCCGAACGGCACCATCGCCGCGAACGTGGTCGGCGTGGTCGGTGCCGAGGGCAAGGGTCTGGCCGGGCTCGAGTACGGCCTGAACGACAAGCTGTCCGGCCAGGACGGCAAGGCCATGTACGAGGTCGATGCCAAGGGCAACAAGATCCCGAACGCCGACCACACCGTGGAAGAGCCGAAGCCGGGTCAGACCGCGCAGCTCACCCTGGACGCGGATCTGCAGTGGTTCGCGGAGAAGCGGATCGAGCAGGCGGTGAAGCAGTACAAGGCGGAGTCGGGCGCGGTCGTCACGATGGACGTGAAGACCGGCGAGATCCTGACGATGGCGAACTACCCGACGTACGACCCGAACAAGCCGGTGAAGTCGGGCTCGCTGAAGAACCCCGCGCTGGAACAGGTCTACGAACCGGGCAGTGTGCAGAAGGTGGTCACCATGGCCGCCCTCGCCGACGCCGGCCTGATCTCGCTGGACACCAAGCTCAAGGTGCCGGGTTCGTACACCGTGCAGCGCCGGACGATCAAGGACCACTGGGACCACGGCAACCTGAACCTGACCATCGCCGGCGTGATCGCCAAGTCGTCGAATGTCGGCACCATCATGGCCGCGCAGCAGATGCCGATCCCGGACTTCGTGCACTACCTGAAGAACTTCGGCTTCGGCGAGCCGACCGGACTCGGCTTCCCCGGCGAGAGCCGCGGCCTGATGCCGCCCGGTGACGAGTGGAGCGAGCTGACCCGGTCGAACGTCGCGTTCGGCCAGGGCCTGTCGGCCAGCGCGGTCCAGATGACCGCGGCCGTCAACGCTGTCGCCAACGGTGGGGTCTACGTGCCGCCCAAGCTGGTCAAGGACTACGTCGGCGCCGACGGCACCGCAGTACCGACTGAGTCCGGGCCGTCGCGCCGGGTGGTGAGCGAGTCCGCCGCCAAGCAGGTGGCCACGATGATGGAGTCCGTCACGGCCAAGGGCGGTACTGCGACCCAGGCGGCCATCCCCGGCTACCTCGTCGCGGGCAAGACCGGTACTGCGCAGGAGGTGGACTCCAAGTGCGGTTGCTACAGCAAGTGGGCCACGTCGTTCGCCGGGTTCGCCCCCGCGGACAACCCGCGCTTCGTCACCTACGTCGTCCTGCAGAACCCGACCAACGGGCGCAGCGGTGGCGGCCAGGGCGGCCCGGTCTTCCGCGATGTCATGAGCTACGCCCTGCAGAAGTACGCCGTACCGCCGACCGGCGCCAAGCAGCCCGACGTTCCGCTGACCTGGTGATCACCAAGTCTGCGGAACGACGAGTCAGATTTGCTCAACGGCCGGGACGGCGTCGGTCAGTTGCCGGACCGCGTCGGCGGTCCAGGCTCCCGCGGTGATCACGACGACGTGGTCGGCTCCCAGGTCGGCGAGCGCGGCGCACCGCCGGCTGAAGTCGGCGGACGACTCGCCGGGCTCGAGGCGGGTCGCCACGGTCTTGATGATCTCGGCGTAGTCCCGGCCCACGGCGTCGCAGTGCTCGGCCAGGATCGCGAGCTTGCGCTTGATCGTCGCGCCGCCGTCGGGGATGTCGGGCAGGTTGCAGGCCTGGGCGTACTGGGCCACGAGCCGCAGCGTCTTCTTCTCGCCCATCCCGCCGACCATGATCGGCGGGTGCGGCCGGGTGACCGCGGCGGGACTGTTGATCGGGCGTTCGAGGCGGTTGCGGACTCCCTCGAACGCGGTCTCGTCGCCGGACCACATCTGCAGCGCCAGCCGCAACGCGTCCTCGAGATGTTCGAACCGCTCGGCGACAGGAGGCAGCGGCAGGCCCATCATGTCGGCCTCGGACTGGAGGTAACCCGCGCCGATGCCGAGCCAGGCCCGACCGTTGGACAGGACGTCGAGGGTCGTGACGGCCTTGATCAGCAGGGCCGGCGGCCGGAAGGTGACCGCGGTGACAGCGGTGCCTAGCCGGATTCGCTCTGTCCGGGCGGCCAGATAACCGAGCGTGGTGTAGGCCTCGACCATCTCCTGCGTCGGTTCGGTCCCCGGAA